>Ga0183096_1000067_pt1 | contig 264621 bp, 203 predicted proteins | sample Biomet5_FD_127791 | JGI IMG/M metagenome (GOLD analysis project Ga0183096, IMG submission 127791) | Microbial communities from bioreactor (seeded with sewage sludge) at LBNL, California, USA - Biofuel metagenome 5 (version 2) (version 3) | ecosystem: Engineered > Bioreactor > Anaerobic >...
GAGCGATCAAAGTCAGATCTACATCTGGACTTTTAGTACATACGATGGGAAAAATTGCCATCGCATTCATTTATCTAATTTTTTAAAACAATGAATCAGAGTTCAAATACTGATTCGCATTATTAATAAATTCATCCCATATTGGCTTGCACTGTTTTAATCCACCAGTCAATCCTTTGATTCCTCTTTCATGTTCAAAAGGATCGCAAGCAGCAAAATTACCAAGTCTGAGGGCTATAGAATTAGGAGAACGATTTAGAATAGTTGCAAGTTCTATCACTTCGGGAGTGCTGTGGTGCATCTTTCCGAAGGGTAATTTAAGATATAAGTTGAAAGCTAATATCAATTCATTACGTGTCCATAGTATTCGCTGTGTCATTTTTAATCTATATCTTTATAGTAATAGACTTTAAAGATATATATAATTTTATTGTTAATGAATATTGTCTGATAATTTTTTCTACGTAAATAAAAAATCTCAATCTATATAAATAAACTTTTTTATCCCTCAGTATCCCTATCATCTCTCACCATTTCCGGCACAGAATTCATAATTCAGCCATCCTTCTTACAAGAGCAAGGGTTCACAATCTTCTATAACTAAAGTATTAGTGAAATGCTCTTTAAACTTTTCTTTATGTTCTGTGTGAATAGGAATAATTTTCTTCGGATTGAGCGTATTTACTATTTCTTTAAGTTCATTTAATGAAGCATGTCCACTAGTATGTACATAGTATAGATTGTGTTTTTTAGCTTTAGCCCATTCAAAAAGTGGCTTGTTTTCATCTCTTTTTTCATATTCTTTCCAAAGAGAGGTGATCAGATTTCCATTTGAGGAAGTGCATTTTCTAAGAAATTTCAAAACACTGGGACGAATTACAACTACATACTTACCCGGTTCTGAAGAAATCATTTCAGGCGTAACTTTATAATGATTTGGATCTAAACGAATGGCATAATTCCAATGACCTGAATTCTTAAGATTATTTGTAGCATACTCAGGATAATAAACTCCCATATTATCATGTGAGTTCAGAAAAGGTATTTTATTATTGAGTCCATGAATTTCTTTCAGTACATTAGCTACATATACATCAACCACCATTATCTTTTTGCTTCTCAGGCAAGCCCGGTAAAGAGCTACAAGTCTGTCAATGTTTTGCCCGGAACACCATACGTAATTGATTGCTTCAGAGTTTGATCGAAATATGCTCAGGAATTCTTCTTCTATATCTTTCTCTGTCTTTATATTGTCAACTTCATTATTGATATTTGTTCCTTCAAGAATCATATAATCAACCTCTTTAGGCAGAAACTTATAAAGTTTGCTTTTTGGACCATGAAGTCTTATATCTCCACTATATAATATCCGTTTACCTTCAGCTTTTATGAGAAAAGCCATTGCATCATATGCTGAATGATCTACAGTGAAAGGAATGATAGAAATATCTTTTATTCTTATTTCATCGTGTGGCTTGATCACTTTTAAATTCTTCATTTCCTTTTGATGAAGAAAGATGGCGTTTATTTCAAAAATCGTCTTTGTCCCTTCGCTGATATAGACAGGAATAGATTCGTTCAATAATGGTAGTAAGCCATAATGATCCAGATGATAATGGCTGATAAAAACAGCATCAATATTTCCTTCAATACTTGGATTGTACAGATTCAAATTGTCTTCAGAAGCTTTACTATCTAAAGGTAATCCAATATCAATAAGAATCCTTGTAGTAGCAGTTGCGATTTCCACGCAACTGCCACCTATTTGATTTGTGCCACGATGAATTGTAAGGGTCATTATACAGCATTTATTTTGACTTCACTATTGAATCCATCAGTTTCTGTTATTACAATTCGGTTGTCATCTTCTTTTTTATAGAAAATACTTGCTAATTTAATTGTATCCTTCTCTATTTCAACTGATTTAGTATCAAAGCTATCCAGTAACGATTTTGCTTCGTCTTTTAAGTTTTCAGGAACCATTAAAACTGCATAGAAAGTTATTCCACGTTTTAATCTATCCTTATTATTATTATGAAACCCGAATATTTCGAACCATTTTTCGTTTGCTTTACTTTGACGCAATAATTCACGAATAGACACAGCGTAGCTCAACGCTTGTTTTACTCCATCACTATTGCTTAAATAAGACTTTGTAACTTTTAATTCAATAATAGCGATATTAGCGTTACTGCCTCTTCCTACTCTGGCTAGGATATCTATATTACCCATACCTTTTTCACCTTTTCCATTTACTGGAGTAGGCATCTGAAATCTGAACTGATCCTTAATTTTTATTGGCTGTATATATAGTAAGCTTTTGTCTTCAGATTTAGTTTTCTCAAATTCAGAAATAATTAAGGATTCATGTTTGTGTTCTTCTGAATGCAATTTATTTGTTTCAGAATTATCAAAAAACTTTCTAAACTTAGTACCGTCATTGCTTTTCCAATCAAACTTTTTTTCAGGCAAGTCAGAGGAATTCTCAAAATAGTTTTTAACAGTGCCTCTGATTGTGATTTTATAATCACAATCAGTTTTATTCGTATAAAGATCCATAGAGGCTACTTCTTGACCCAGATACCGAAGAGAGACTTGAGATTTATCACTTATTATTTGATTTATATTAATATACTTCTGCAATTTTTTTGAACGTTTTATTTTAAATTGACTGAAATCTTTCTCTAAAATAGTATCTGCATACGAATCAAATCGTTCAAATAGGTCTTCCTTATTGATAGTTTGTCTTATCTTATCAACTAGGTCCTGTAATTTTTTCATGGATTTTATATTTTTATTATTTAAACAAATGTAGGTTTTTAGTCAACTCTATCCAATTTTTATAAAGTTATTTTTTTGTAAAATATAACTTTACCAAAATTGAATCAATAATTTAATTAATCTTCCCCGTTAATCAGCCAGTTTAAGTCCACATCTTGAAAAGTCTGATTTATTTTAATAATCATTTCTAATGAAGGATTAATGCGGTGATTTAAAACAAATAACAACTTGTTCTTTTCAATACAGGTGATATTACAAAAGTTATCAATTGTAAGATCGTTATCATTAATTAGTGTCTGTATACGATTCGCTATATTTTCCATAATTAGTTCCTGTGATGTACATGAAAATTTAATTATTGTCCTCATATTTAAGTTTCCTTCCCCATTTATTGTTTCAATCATTAGCTGGAGTGCAATCATTACAAAAAAGTTCTCATCAGTAAAATCCCTGTTTACATAATTGTTTTTTCTTCGATATTCATTTAGCAAATCATTAATCTTTTTAGCAGCTTGTTTATATATCAAAGCCTCATTAGGCTCGATATTTAATAAATAGCTGTTTTTGCCAATCTGAAGATGAATTTTAACATTTGCATGTTTCATATTACATATTGTTTGCTTTTATAAAGTTTAAGTATCTCAACGACAGTGGTTTCTATTATTTTTAGAAAGTGATAAATTAGTAATGCCTTTTAATTTGGAATGATTACTATAAACCTTCTTTATTATAATACGATGAACTGTTTTTTCTATTTTCATTATTTTTTTATGATTGTTGAGTAAATTTGTACCACTGAGGTGCGTTTTGAAAGTCTATAGTTTATGTAATAATGTTTTATATAAATGGATTAGAAGATATCTGTGTTATGCTTTGTTTGATTGTATGTGTCTATTTATTTCTATAAATATCAAAAAGGTTAAATATTTATAATAAGATTTTTTTTGTAATCTTTCCTATTGTGAAAAATAGATAGATATCGCGATTCGTAATAATTAATAAGTATTTTTGTGGAAAACAATAGCAATTAAAAATAAGTATTATGCTATGTGTTATGAAGATTTCAAACAATTGTAAATAGTGTATAAATGCATATACTCCATATATCAGATACTCATAGCAAACATAATTTGTTGCAAAGCTTGCCACCAGCAGACATAATTGTACATTCTGGAGATATATCTTTAAATGGAACAGAGGATGAAATAATTGATTTTATTGAATGGTTTGATGCGTTACCATATAAATATAAAATATTCATATCTGGTAATCATGATGATTATTTATTTGGAGCAACTCTGGAAGGCTTGAGCAGCAATTGCTTTTATTTGTGCAATTCTGAGATCACAATCAATGACGTTAAATTCTATGGATTACCTATGTTTATGGAAGACATAATATCGGGGGATTATATTGAAAACATAAATAAAATTCCATCAGATACCAATGTGTTAGTAACACATCAACCATCTTATGGCATTTTAGACTATTCTCGAAATAGAAATTATGGTGATCTTTATTTGCTACAAACCGTTTATAAAATTCAGCCACAATATCATCTTTTTGGGCATATTCATGATGCTTATGGCATTAAAAAGCATAATAATACCACATTCGTAAATTCTTCTATTCTTGATGAATCTTTCGAAATTGTTAACCAACCAATTTTATTGGAATATTATTAAGCTTATTGATATTGGATTGAGTTTCACCTGCATCCCTCACTCCCTCACCAATCAACCAATAAACCACTGAAAACCAATAATAACCACTAGGTGATGGATACAAAACATCCCTCACTAACCCCACCATCCCTCACCATTTCGCGAGCAAAATTCATAATTCAGCCATCCATTTATATGGTATACAAAAAAATATTTATATAAAGTTACAGTAAAATTTGTATATATACATTTCAAATTATACTTTTGATAATAAATACAATAATGACTTGTATTACAAATAACCTAATAATAAATTGATATGGAAAATGTAGTTTTAATGAGAATGGCTAAAGAATCTCTGAGAGGTAAATGGGGATTGGCTATTGGAACTTTTTTGGTGTATGCTTTGATTGTTGGTGGTGGTTCTTTTAGTGGAATTGCAACTCTGATTGTTGGTGGTCCAATGACTCTTGGATTGGCCTTTTTTTCATTATCTATAGCAAGAAATCAGGAAGCACGGTTGGAACAACTGTTTAAGGGATTTAATAATTTTGGAACTTCATTGGGAGCTTATTTATTAATGATGATTTTTGTTATATTGTGGACGATCTTGTTAATAATACCCGGAATTATTGCTGCTTTATCTTATTCCATGACTTTTTTTATTATTGCTGATAATCCTTCTATCGGAAGCATGGAGGCTATTGATAAAAGTAAAAAGATGATGTATGGCTATAAATGGAAATTTTTCTGCCTGATTCTACGGTTCTTAGGATGGGCGATACTTTGTCTTTTTACATTAGGACTCGGTTTCTTTATTCTGAAACCTTACATGGAAATTTCTTTTGCAAAATTCTACGATGATATAAAAGGTAGTCAAGAAGCTGAAGAAGCTGTAGCTACCGATATGTAATTTCTCTGTTTTGGGCTCAGTAAGTTGTTTACTGAGCCCAAAATGTATAATCTGATATAGTCAAAAATCTCATTCTTTCAACTATTTTTACTTCTGAATAACGGATCGTTTTTTCTCTTCTGTTACTACTTCCTTTGGATTATGATCTGCTGACCGTTTCTCACAACTTCAACACTTGTTTTACTTGCAAAATCGCTAAACTGATTTGTGGCCTGTGTTATCTCCATACATAACCAGACTTAATGATTTTTGCGGCTAATAGTTAGTAAGCCCGCAGCCATGGGCTTATGGGACTGCATTCAAGGGCTTATCGGTCTACGGCCGCGGGCCCATGGGTTCACAGCCGCGGGCTTACTTAACTTTCCTTATTAATTTTGTTAGATTAGGTGGCTTAATGACTTATGTTTGCCCGGTTTTTGTAATAAAAATAATTTATATTATATTGCAATAAATATTTGTTTTAATGATGTCTATGACATACCTTCAGGGTATAATTAATAATTAAAACGAATGAAAATAACACAATTAAAAGGCCCACTGAAAAGAGAATCACAACAAATTGTAAAACTATCTGTATTGATGGAGAAGATGAAAACAGAATCGGAAGGGCAACCGGTAACTATCTTGCGACATTCTTTACAATATGTAAGCCGTTCGGTGCATTGCATGGCTGTTGATAAACTGCCTAAACTTTGTTTTGCTGCTGAATTTAAAAAGGTGGATGCACAACAGGAAATGATTCGCTATAATGGTGTGGTTTTATTGGAGATTGATTGCCTTGCTGGAATAGAGGAAGCAGAAGCGGTGAGGGATGAGGTGGCACGTTTGCCACATACACTTGCTGCATTTGTTGGTTCCGGCGGGAAGAGTGTAAAATGGCTTGTATCTATTGTTCGCCCTGATGGTTCTTTACCACAGACAAAAGCGGAAGCGGAGTTGTTTCATGCGCAGGCTTACCGTAAGGCGGTGCGGTTTTACGAGGAACTTATTTCATATAAGGTTACGCTGAAACGTCCGTCATTGAATCATTACTGCCGCTTTTCCTATGATCCCGGGCTGTTTTTTAACCCTCAAGCGCATCCTATTCTCATGAAACAACTTTGTGATGCGAATGCGGTGCTTGTTGATGAAAGTACAATGCACGACGAAAATGCTTCGTTGCTGAGGCTTATGCCGGGGCATCAATATAGAAGTGTGGTTTCTGCCTTGTTCGAATCGTCTTTGCAATCTGTGTATGAAGAAATAGGAAGGTTTCCGCAGGAAGGGGATATAAAACCATTCTTGGTGGCTTTGGCGGGGAACTGCTTTAAGTCGGGTATACCGGAGGAAGATGTGGTGAAAGGGACAATGCTGCATTTTGATCTGGCAAAAAGGGAAGTGGAGTTGAGACTTACGGTGCACAATGTGTATCTAGGCGAGAAGAATTTCGGCGGAAAACCGTGTATGAGTGCGGAACAGTTGCTGGCTGTAAAGACCGAAGAGTTTATGAACCGCCGTTATGAGTTCCGGCACAACACGCAGACTACCGAAATGGAGTATAAGGAAAGCAATTCGTTTGTTTTCGATTTCCGACCTGTAACGCAGAAGGTGCTTAATAGTATTGCGCTTAATGCTCAGAAAGAGGGTATTCAGTTGTGGGACAGAGATGTGACTCGTTATGTTTATTCCGACCGCACTCCGCTGTTTGCTCCTATTGAAGATTATCTGTCGAGGCTCCCTTCCTGGGATGGGGTAGATCGTATTCGTCCGTTTGCGGATGCGGTGCCGTGTGAAAATAAATATTGGCGCGATTTTTTCCACCGCTGGTTTCTCTGTATGGTGGCGCACTGGCGCGGAAAGGACAAGCAGTATGCTAACAGTACTTCGCCTTTGCTGGTTGGAAAGCAGGGATATAAGAAATCAACATTCTGTCTCAGCATTATTCCGCCGGAGTTGCGTGCGTATTATACGGATAGCATTGATTTCGGCCACAAGCGTGATGCGGAACTTTATCTCAATAGGTTTGCGCTGATAAGCATTGATGAGTTCGATCAGATTACTAACAGCCAGCAGGCTTTTCTGAAACACATACTTCAGAAACCGGTGGTTAATACGCGTAAACCCAATCAGAGTGTTGTGCAGGAGTTGCGCCGCTATGCTTCGTTTATTGCTACAAGTAATCATTATGATTTGCTGACCGACACTTCGGGAAGTCGCCGGTTTATATGTATTGAGGTTACGGGCGTTGTAAAAGTTCCGCGGAATATAAACTATGACCAGCTTTACGCGCAGGCGTTGAGCGAGATTCAGAGTGGCGAGCGTTATTGGTTCGACAGTGAAGATGAAGCTATTCTAATGGCTGGCAATGAGAAATTCGAAGTGCAGCCTCCTGCCGAACAGTTGTTTCTGCAGTATTTTCGTTCGGCCGGAAACAATGAGCCTTGTGAAAAACTGCTGGCTTCTGAAATTCTCACCCGATTGCAGAAAAAGAGTGGCTTTCAGCTATCCACCACAAAGATTACTACCTTCGGCCGTATTCTCACTAAGCTCAGTGTTCCGTTGACTAATTCAAAAAAAGGCAGACTATATAACGTGGTGGAGTGCTGAAAAGGTGAGGGTAGCCCCGTAAAGTGAGGGTAGGGTGAGGGATGAAAAACCATCCCTCACTCCGTAATTTGCTAATATTCAGTATTGTTTGTCTAAAAGGTGATAGAGTGAGGGTAGGAATTCAAAAAACATTTCACCCATAAGAATGTTATTAACTAAGGTGCTTGTCATGTTGCTTTTTGCCAGAAATGAGATAGAAAGCTTTTTGTTTAAAAAATATTAAATGGAAAATAGTGTAACCTAGGTTACAACTTTCGTCCAATCAGATCCTTACTTTTGCTATATACTAAAGATTAGTAGATTATCTGAAAAATTTCTAATATAAACCAATAAAAGATACTATTATGGATGAAGATGTTGAAATTTGTCATTGCAATGGCATTATGAAAAGTGAGATAGTGAAAGCTATCAAAGAGAAAGGGTTAACTACGGTAGATGAAGTGGGTGAAGAAACTACTGCCGGAACTGTTTGTGGAAGTTGCGTTCCTGATATTGAAGAGATTTTGAAAGAAGTAAATGGTTAAAACTGAATTAAGAAAATAGAAATTATGATGACAACTGAAATTACGGTTACAACAAACAAAAAAAATAATCTTTGGAAATTAAGAGCAAGCGTTTTTTCAATTCTTGTTTTTTCAATGTCCGTGTTTTTATCAAGTACAGCATTTGCGCATTGCGACACAATGGATGGACCGCTAATTGCAGATGCAAAAAGAGCTATTGAGAAAAACAATGTAAACTATGTGCTTAAATGGGTAATGCCTGAACATGGAAAAGAGATAGTAGATGTGTTCAATTTATCTATGAAAGTAAGGGGATTGAGTCCAGAAGCAACCGAAATTTCAGAAAAGTACTTTTTTGATGTTTTAGTTCGTGTTCACAGAAGCGGTGAAGGTGTTCCTTTTACAGGAGTTAAGCCATCCGGAACCCCAATTGATGCAAAGATTCTGGCTGCCGATAAATCTATTGAAGTAGGAAGCTTGTCTCCATTAGAAGGTAAGGTTGCTAAAAAGGATTTACCTGAACTGACTAAGAGATTTAAAAAAGTTATCTCACTAAAGAATTATGATGTGAACGATGTGAAGGCTGGCAGAGAGTATATTGAAGCTTATGTTCAGTTCTTTAAATTTGCTGAAGGTGAAGAACATGCCGGCGAAAGTCATGGACAGGCAAAGCATTCATCGGCTACTAAGCAACATCATGCTCATTAATGTATTTGATTAGAAATAGTTATAATATAAGTAGATAGAAAACAGAAAAGAGCAGCAAATAAAATTGCTGCTCTTTTCTGTTTTTATAGTTCCTGTGATTCTTAATTAAGCCCAAAGGATTTCATATCTTCTTCCACGGTTGTTATTGTTTGAACACCAAAATTATCCTGAACAATCTTTAGCAGGTTAGGAGTTAAGAAACCTGGTAAAGTAGGACCAATATGTGTATTCTTTATTCCGAGATACAGCAAGGCAAGGTGAACGATGATTGCTTTTTGTTCGTACCAGGCAATATTAAAGATTATCGGTAATTTGTTGATATCGTCCAAATTCAGCACTTCTTTTAATTTAAGCGCAACTACTGCCCATGAGTATGAATCATTGCACTGGCCGGCATCGAGTACTCTTGGTATGCCATTGATATCACCTAATTGCAGCTTGTTATACCGATACTTGGCGCATCCAGAAGTAAGGATAACAGTATCTTTAGGTAATTGTTTTGCAAATTCAGTGTAATATTCACGAGTTTTCTGGCGTGCATCACAGCCCGACATAACAACCAGTTTTTTAATTGCTCCGGAATTTACAGCTTCCAGAACTTTATCGGCCAAAGCCAATACCTGGTTGTGTGCAAAGCCAATGGTTATTTCACCATTCTCAATTGCTGTAGGAGGTTGGCATTTCTTTGCCAGTTCTATAATTTCAGAAAAGTCTTTATGACCATTAGCCAGTTTCTTATCAATCACTTTCCATTCCGGCATTCCTGCTGCCCCTGTTGTAAATATCCTGTCGTTATAGGTTGTTGTTTTACGTGGAGGTACAAGGCAATTGGTAGTGAAAAGAACCGGACCATTAAATGTTTCGAACTCATCGAGCTGACGGTGCCATGCATTTCCGTAGTTTCCCACCAGATGTTTGTACTTCTTGAAATGAGGATAAGCATTGGCCGGTAGCATCTCGGAATGAGTATAAACATCTACGCCTGTTCCTTCTGTTTGAATAAGAAGTTGCTCCAAATCATTCAGATCGTGTCCGCTGATAAGAATACCCGGATTCTTGCCAACTCCGATGTTTACTTTAGAAATCTCCGGATTACCAAAAGTGGAAGTATTTGCTTTGTCGAGCAATGCCATAACCTTTACTCCATGTTCGCCGGTTTTTACAAGCCAGTCAAGCATATCTTTAAGACTCATAGGTTTGGTAATCATAACAAGCGTTTCTTCCATGAAGTTGTAGATATCCTGTTCTTCGAATCCCAGATTAAAGGCATGTTCTGCATAGGCTGCAATACCTTTAACGCCAAACAATGTATACTGTTTCAAGGCGCGGATATCTTCGTCTTTGTCAAAGAACAAAGTGCTTACCTGCTTTGCTTTTTCATTAAAATCTGCTTCGCTGGTTCCTTTCCAGTCAAGTGCATCATTCTTTTCATTAATACTTGCTTTTATTTTCAGGTTGTCCCGAAGAGCGATGCAATCATTGATAGCCTTCATTATTGCGGCGTTATCAAAATTGGCATTTGTGATAGTGATAAACAAGCCATTAGTAATTTGCTTACTCTCTACGTTAGTATCTATCCCTTTCTTACGGGCTTCGATAGTTGCAAATGCAAGTCCCTGACATGCAAATATTAGTAAATCCTGAAAATTGGCGGTATCTTCTTTTTTACCGCAAACTCCGTTAATGGTGCAGCCTGTGTTCTTGGCTGTCTCCTGACATTGATTACAAAACATACCCATAGTACTTCATTTTTTAAGTTAGTATACAAAATATATCGGTTTAAATAATCAGCATTCAATAAACAATCAGGAAAGACATTTGTTTATAACTATTGTACTTTTCACAAATATAATAAATTATCCGAGAGATGTATCATTCTCATAGTAGATATGTAGTTGAGGTTTTAATTATTTGTTATTAATATTCGTATGTTAGGCTCTTTGGACTATCTTTAGTTACAAATATTTTATAGTCTTCAGAGGCAAGAATGCCATTTTTTCTTTTGTTTAACCTTACAATATTGTTTTCGTTCAGGGCAAAAGGTACTTCAAACGTTTGTTCCTCAGAAGAAGCTACATTCAAATTGATTCCACTTTGTCTGGTTCTATATTTTGAATCAATCATTTGTTTTTCGTCACTTTCTTCTCCCCATGGGAAAAAACTGAGAACCTCGAAATAAGCCTTATTTTGCTTGGGAGTAAAACCTTTCAGAGTTATTTGAACATATCTTTTTTGAGGTATATAGAAATCTTGCGTGTAGGTTTTATTTCGTTCAACAGAAAAATGATATGATATTATAGGTGCTTGATTTGTGGCTGGTTTAGCAATAGGAGGGTCGGGGGATATCATGATAGAAGTCATATCGTTAGGAAGAATATATTGCTTTGGATCTAAATTGTTCATATTAACAACTATATTAAAGTATTTATATAAATTCTCATTTCTTTGCAATTCGTCATCTCTCACGTAGAGTTCTAACTTGTAATTCCCGTTTTTATCTGTTTTTGCTTTGGCTTTGTGGCGAACTAAGGAATATTGCAGCCATGCACCCTCGTAATAATCTATTTTAATGTTAACACCAGAAAGTGGTTGCCCATCTTTCGTGTGAACAGTACCACTTATTACAGTACTATTTTCTGTATCTTTCGATAAAAAATCATCTTCTTCTTTTTCACAACTTACTAAGTTGATAGTACATAAGAAAAACAAAATTATTCCAAACAAATTCTTTGTGTTCATACTATTGTTGTAAATTAGTTTGTTCTTTATAAATGCTAGTATAGTCAAATTACTGCATAATAATAGTACTATAAGTGAAGACTTTAACAATCGTGCCCTTTGCTGAAAAAAGCAAAGAACACGATTGTTTTATTGAATGAGATAAGCTACCAGATTTTTACAATCTGATCTTCCGCACGCCACATTTTATCACCCTTTTTCACTCCGAATGATGAATAGAACTCAGGCATATTGGATAATGGACCCAGGATTCTCCACTTTGCTGGAGAATGCACGTCGGTTTTAATTTGGTTCTTCAATGCCTCGGGGCGTATATCCAACATCCATCCAAGTGCATATCCAAGGAAGAAACGCTGGCTGGGGTTTAGTCCGGCAATCATTTCTTTGTTCTTATACTGGTCGGTATTTTTAAAAGCTTCGAATCCCATAACTATTCCACCGAGATCGGCAATATTCTCACCCTGAGTAAGTTCACCATTGAGGTGCATATTGTCTATAGCTGTGTAGTCATTGAATTGTTTTACAATCATTTTGGTTTTTTGAACAAACTTTGCTTTGTCTTCATTGGTCCACCAGTTGCTCAAGTTACCTTGCTCGTTGTATTTACATCCCTGATCGTCGAAACCATGTGTAATTTCGTGGCCAAAGGTGCATCCGATGATGGAGTAAAGTATGGCATCGTCTGCCATTTTACTTTCATATCCCGGAACAATAATATTACAACCGGGAATAACTATTTCGTTGTTCGATGGGTTGTAGTATGCATTGTATGTTTGTGGATACATGCCCCATTCCTTACGATCAACCGGTTTGCCGTATTTGCTTATCATATAGTTGAATCCCCATTTGTTGGCACTCATTACATTTTTTACGTAAGATGAACGGTCAATCTGCATAGCACTCAGGTCTTTCCATTTATCAGGATAACCAACCTTCATTATTACACCATTTAGCTTTTTCAATGCTTTTTCTTTGGTAGGTGCACTCATCCAGTCGAGGGCTTTGATGCGTTGTGCAAAAACCGATTTAATGGAATTTCCTATTTCTTCCAGTTTCTCTTTGGTTCCTTTTGGCAGATACTCGTTTACGTACACTTGTCCGATAAGTTCTCCAAGTGCTCCGTTGGTTTGTCTTACTACGCGTTCCCATATTGGTTTCGGCTCTTTTACTCCCTCAAGGGTTGTTGAATAGAAGTTGAAACTTTCCATATAGGTCTTATCATCCAGATAGTCCGACAAGCCATTCATTAGATGGAATTTGAGATAGTTTTTCCAGTCGTCTATCGAATATTTTTTCATGTAGCCATTCAGTGCGGTAAGGAATTCTGGCTGACCCACAACAACCGAATCAACTTTGGTTAGTCCAATGTTGGTAAGGAAAATCTTCCAGTCGATGTTTGGAGTTAACGCAGCAAGTTTTGCGGATGTTATTTTGTTATAGTTGGCCAAAGGATCGCGAGTATCTTCCATTTTGCGGGAAGTCTTTGCTACGGCTGTTTCCATTTCCAGTAACCTGGCAGCGGCTTGTTTGGCTTTGGATTTGTCGTATCCCATAATTCCAAACATGTTGCCGGCGAAGGTTACAAACTTTTCGCGAATATTTTTTGAACCGTCATCTGTGTCGAGGTAGTAGCTTCGTTCCGGCATACTTAATCCACCCTGAGCAATGTAAACCTGATACTTGCTGCTGTTCTTGTCGTCCTGAGTAACGTACATGCTAAACAACGGCGATGCTGCAACACTATGAAGATAAGCAGCTTCTTTGATGATACCGTTCAGATCTTTGATATTGTCTATTTTTGCAAAATCACCTTTAAGTTCGCTGATGCCTTTTTTATTTAAAGAGACGCTGTCCATTCCCGTGAAAAAGAAATCGCCAATCTTTTGTTTATTGCTTCCTTTCGGTGCATCTTTTATTGCAGCTGATGATTCGCATATATTACGTACCTGTGCATTTATGGTATCCTGGATAAGTTGAAATATCCCGTTACTCTGTTTACTGGCAGGTATAGGATTTTGTTTAAACCATTTGCCATTGGCAAACTGAAAGAAATCATCTCCGGCTTTTGCTGTTGAATCAATATGCGCAATCAGCGCGTCACCCTTTTCGGATGAAAGCTTACCTTGTTTGCACGAAGTAGCTGCTGTAACCACTGTGAGGCAAATAAAGGCTTTAAATATTCCCTTTTTCATACAATATTGTTTTGTTTGTATTTATATGTCGGAAAAGGGGCTGTTTTATTGCATTTTTAATCGATAATTTTGTGACAATTTATATGGAATTTCTGACAGGTTTAGAATTAATTTCCAATTATTGGCATACAGTGAATATACTCTCTGCTTTCTACCTGGTCGAGAATAAATTTAGCAATATCTGCGCGCGAAACTGTAAATTTTATTTTCTGCTTGCCGGAAGAGACTTTTATTTTCCCTTTATGAGGTTTGTTGGTGGGATAAAGATATCGCACAATTGTCCAGTCTAGTTTTGATTTCTTAATCATGTGGCCTATGGCTACAAATTCAAGATATGTTCTGTGTCTGAATAGACTAATAAAAAGTTTTGGTACAATAGTTACAGCCGACTTTGCATCTTTTCCCGACTGAATAACCGGAGAAGCTATTGTTATAAATCGTTTTATATTAAGGCGTTCCATTGCCATAATAATATGTCGGTGTGCTTCAAAAACCGGATATCCCTTTTTCTTGAAACTCTTTGAGGGCTCCATTGTACTTATTACCGCATTGCTCTCTGTTATGGCTTGCTTTATCTTGTAATAATCATGAATAGTCCCTTTAACGATTTCCAGATTAGGGTGGGATAAACCTATTTCCTGTAGATTATGCACATAGGCTTTTATAATATATCCTTTACCAAGTGCTTGTTCTGTAAGCAGACGGCCTATTTTTCCGTTTGCTCCGAAAATTGTTATTATCATATTTATACATGTTACTTTATATAAAAACAAACGACTAGGTTGTTTTGTTAGCTGATTGCTTATTTACTAATTGTTAGATTGATAACCTAAAACCGTGATTTTGGTACATATATCAGTGATTTGTATACAAAGTGGTAATGAATTTCTCTGTATTTTTGTGAAAAATTAAAAGATTATCCTCAATATATCAGGATTTTAAATTAAGTTTGATCTTGAATTCAGATAAACACGAAAAAACGATTAAATGCTAATGCTAAAAGGAGAATGAATTATGTTACGAAAAATTAGAATAGCGACCGCTATTATTTGCTTTACTCTAATAACTTTGTTATTCCTTGATTTTACAGGAACATTGCATAATTGGTTTGGCTGGCTGGCCAAAATTCAGTTTTTACCCGCTTTATTGGCATTAAATATCGGCATAGTACTGGCACTAATTGTGCTCACATTTGCTTTGGGGAGGATATATTGCTCAGTGATCTGTCCACTTGGCATATTTCAGGATGCTATTTCCTGGATAGCCGGAAAACGGAAAAAGAATCGTTTTGTCTATTCACCGGCTATTTCCTGGTTGCGATATGGAGTTCTGGCATTATTCATTATAGCTTTAGTTGCAGGTATAGGTTCTTTTGTTCAGTTACTGGCACCTTATAGTTCTTACGGACGTATAGCTTCTAATTTGTTTGCTCCTTTATATCAATGGGGTAATAATCTGTTGGCTTATTGGGCGGAACGGATGGATAGTTATGCATTTTATTCGGTTGACGTATGGATGAAAGGTACGCTAACCTTAGGTATTGCTGTTGTTACGTTTATAATACTTTCAATTTTGGCATGGCGTAGCGGCAGGACTTATTGCAATACCATTTGTCCGGTAGGAACGGTATTGGGTTTTCTGTCTAAATATTCATTCTTCAAACCGGTAATTGATACTGCAAAATGCAATGGATGTGGTTTGTGTGCCCGTAATTGCAAGGCTTCGTGCATAAACTCCAAAGAACACAGGATTGATTACAGTCGCTGCGTTACATGTATGGATTGTATAGGGAAGTGTAAGCAAGGTGCTATCAGGTATGTACCTCGGCAAAAGGAAGAATCTCTGACAGATAAGCAAACAACAGAAAATATAGATAAGGCGGGCGTTTCACGTCGTAATTTTCTGTCGGTAACGGCATTGCTCACTTCAGCAACTGCACTGAAAGCTCAAAAGATAAAGGTTGATGGTGGATTAGCTGTAATAGAAGATAAAAAAATACCTAATCGCTCAACACCAATAACACCAGCCGGATCTCAAAGCGCACGTAATCTTGCGCAACACTGTACGGCGTGTCAGCTCTGTGTATCTGTATGCCCTAATCAGGTTTTACGTCCTTCGGATAATCTGGAGAAATTAATGCAGCCGGAAATGTCGTATGAACGTGGCTATTGTCGCCCGGAATGTACCCGGTGTTCAGACATTTGTCCAACAGGTGCGATCCGTTCTGTTACTAAAGCTGATAAATCTGCTATTCAGATAGGTCATGCCGTGTGGATAAAGAAAAATTGTGTAGTTAACAGAGACGGCGTTGAGTGTGGAAATTGTGCCCGTCACTGTCCTGTTGGTGCTATACAAATGATTCCGATTGATGCAAAGAATAAGGATTCACTTAAAATACCTGCTGTTAATACAGAGCGTTGTATTGGCTGCGGTGCATGCGAGAATCTTTGTCCGGCTCGTCCGTTTAGTGCAATATATGTAGAGGGGCATGAAATTCACCGGACAGTATAAGCTATTTCGTAAAAATGATAAGTGAAAATGAAAATATAAAGAAATTACTATGGGGAAGATAGACAAGAAAAACATAGACCGTAGAAATTTTCTGAAGCTGCTTGGCGGTGGAGCCGCAGTTTCTACAGCGGCATTTTACGGATGTAAACCTGGCAATAAAACACCAACAGGCGTAGCTAGTGTATTGCATGTACCTACCGATAAAATGACCTATCGTTTGAATCCTAAAACCGGTGAAAAGGTTTCGCTGCTTGGATATGGCTGCATGAGGTTGCCGACAAAGCCAAGCGCTGATGGCCAAAAGGAATTGATAGACCAGGAAGAGGTAAATAAGTCTGTTGATTATGCTCTTGCTCATGGGGTGAATTATTATGATACTTCTCCTATGTATGTTCAGGGTATGTCGGAACATGCTATAGGTATTGCACTGAGCCGTCATCCCCGAAATAAGTATTTTGTAGCTACTAAAATGTCGAACTTTGATCCAAAAACTAAGAGCAAAGAGGCATCTATTGAAATGTATCATAACTCCTTTAAGGAATTACACGTAGATTATGTGGATTATTATCTGCTCCATGCTTTGGGGGCTGATGATGATTATAAAGAACGCTACATAAATAATGGTATACTCGACTTTCTGTTGAAAGAAAGAGAGGCTGGGCGTATACGCAATCTGGGGTGGTCGTTTCACGGCGATCAAAGTTTTTTCGATTATATGCTTTCACTGGATATAAAATGGGATTTTGTACAAATTCAGCTTAATTATGTAGATTGGAAACATCCTCAGGGAATGGGGGTGAGTGCAGAATATCTGTACGGAGAATTGGTGAAACGTAATATTCCGGTGGTGGTTATGGAGCCGTTGCTGGGTGGACGTCTGTCTAAACTGAACGATCATCTGGTGGCTCAGCTTAAACAAAGACAACCGGAAGTAAGTGTGGCTTCGTGGGCGTTCCGTTTTGCCGGTTCATTGCCGGAAGTGCTGACTGTTTTAAGTGGCATGACTTATATGGAACATTTGCAGGATAATATCATTACTTACTCGTCTTTTAAACCGCTTACAGATGATGACAAGGTGATGCTTGAAGAAACTGCCGAGATGATACTGAAATACCCGACTGTTCCTTGCACCGGGTGTAATTATTGTATGCCTTGTCCTTATGGTCTTGATATTCCGGGAATTTTTGCACACTATAACCGATGCCTGAACGAAGGCAATGTTCCGAAAAGCTCGCAGGATGAGAATTATAGTAAGGCTCGTAATATATTTCTTGTTGGATATGACCGGAGTGTGCCAGGACTGAGACAGGCTAACCATTGTGTTGGTTGCAGCAAATGTGTAGAACATTGTCCGCAAAGCATCAAAATCCCTAAGGAAATGGAGCGAATAGATCAATTTGTAGAACAATTGAAACAGGGAACTATTTAGTTTCCTGTTAAGCATCTCTGAACTTATTCTATATTAATAATTAATGAAAATCGCTGTAAAGCTATTGCATAAAGGCGGATATTGCTGTGTAATGATGAATCGAATAATAACTTGTTTACTGTTAATCTGTCTTTTTATATCTGTTAAAGTACAAGCGCAATCTAAAAAAGATAGTGTTTATTTAAAAAAGAGCTATGTTATAGACGAAGTTGTTGTAACCGGTACCCGGAACGAGACTGATACACGCCATTTACCAATGAGCATATCTGTGGTTAACCGTGAACAGATAGAGCAGCGTAATGAGCAGTCTTTACTTCCATTACTGACTGAACAGGTTCCGGGCTTTTTTACAACGGGGCGTAGCATTATGGGATACGGAGTTTCAACTGGTGCTGCTGGTGGCATGAGCTTAAGAGGTATAGGCGGCAGTCCCACAACCGGACTCCTGGTGCTTATTGACGGACATCCTCAATACATGGGTTTGATGGGGCATCCTTTGGCTGATACTTACCAGTCTATGTTGGCCGAAAGGGTTGAAGTGGTGCGTGGTCCGGCTTCTGTTTTGTATGGATCTAACGCCATGGGTGGGGTTATTAATATCGTTACCCGTAAGTCAAAAGAAGAAGGCGTGAAAAATGATGTAAGATTGAGTTATGGATCGTATAATACACTTTCGGCTGAGGCTTCCAACCGGTTTCGTAAAGGCCGTTTCAGTAGCATTGTATCTGCTTCTTACAATAGAACAGACGGGCATCGTGAGAATATGGATTTCGATCAATATGGCGGTTATGCGAAATTAGGATATGAAATCAGTAGTGCCTGGAACGTCTTTACAGATCTGAACCTGACACATTTTAATGCATCTAATCCGGGAACTGTGAATGCTCCGATTTTAGATAATGATTCACAAATAACCCGGGGAGTGGCGTCACTTTCTGTTGAAAACAATTATAACCTGACTTCCGGTGCCTTGAAATTCTTTTATAATTGGGGAAGGCATAACATTAACAATGGTTATTCTTTAGGTAAAACACCGTCAGATTATCGGTTTAAGTCTAAAGACCAGATGTTGGGTGTTACGTGGTATCAAAGTGCTACTCTTTTTACCGGCAATCGGATTACAGTTGGACTAGACTTTCAGCATTTTGGTGGAGATGCATGGAATCAGTTTACAGACAAGCGTGTTGGTATAGCCGATAAAACGGAAAACGAGATAGCCGGTTATGTAGACTTCCGTCAGGCTCTCGGTACTCTTTTTACTTTGGATATTGGGCAACGTGTAGATCATCATTCACAAACCGGAACAGAGTGGGTGCCTCAGGTAGGATTGTCTATGCATCTGCCTCAGGCTGCAGAGTTGAAGGCAATGGTAAGTAAAGGATTTCGTAATCCTACTATCAGGGAACTATATATGTTTGGTCCGCAAAATCCTGATTTGTTGCCCGAAAAGATAATGAATTATGAAATTTCTTTTTCCCGGCATCTGAAAGACAATACGCTTTCGTATGGTATCAACCTTTATTATATAAATGGTGATAATATGATTCAGACTGTTCCTGTTAATGGCAGACCTTTGAATATCAATACCGGCAAAATTGAAAACTGGGGTGTGGAAGCGAATGTGAATTACAGAATCAATCCTTCACTTATGTTGTCAACTAATTACAGTTGGTTGAATATGAAATATCCGGTAGTGGCAGCTCCCGAGCACAAACTATATGCTGGTGTTTACTATTCACACAAAAAGTGGAATGTTTCTACAGGTGTGCAATATATCAATGGACTTTATACTTCTGTAAATCCTGAAATCAAAGAGAATTTTGTATTATGGAATCTGAACGGAAGTTACCATCTGAGCCGCTTTGCCACTCTTTTTGTTCGTGGAGAGAACTTGCTAGCTCAGCACTACGAAATAAATGCTGGCTATCCTATGCCGAAAGCTACCGTTATGGGTGGAGTCAACTTGACTTTCTAATATATCAGAATATTCCAGACCAAAGTGTTTTAGTATTCTTTTGAATGACTTACCCCCAGATTGAAATCTACAATCTGAGGGTAGGTTTAACTATATAAACACTATTGAAACTATTCGTATATCTAATTTTTTCCGTTATTTCCTCGGGTAACGCTGAATGCAAATCTCCTGAAAAGAAATGTTGGAATAGCTACTCCCACAACAAGAGCAGCAAGTATAAAAATGGTAGTTGTTCCGTTGCTATAAAACAGGTTAATGTAATGTAGCTGATCAGCTTCTGTTTTGCACACCATATAAACAGCAATAGCCTGCAGGGTGTGATATGCAAACATTCCCGGAATCATGGGCAAAAGCGACGGAAATGCAAAGACCTCCGCTGGTACAGCCAGCCGTTTCGCAAAAAAGACAGAAAGACAACCAATGGATAATGAAGCGAAGAAAGAGGCTTGACTGATACTCAGGGAGAAACTATCAAAGTGCATTAAAAAATAACGGATGCTGTGACCTATGGCTGCTAGTAGTGCCGACACAAAAAGTGAGCGCCGGGGCGGATTACTGATAATAGCAAATCCAACAGCAGCTATAGCTGCAAAAAATCCGTCTTCCAAAAGTTCTAGTATCATCATATTGTAACTAATCCTGTTATAAATAAAATAGCAGATAAACCTATAGCGATGCAGCTCACAAGTAATGCAGCATTAAATAGTCTGCAACATCCTGTTACTATATGTCCGTCGATTATGTCCATCACTCCGTTAATAAGCGGTACGCCGGGAATAAGATAAAGAACACTGGTACCTAGTGCCATGTCTGGGGTGGTACCCCAATTGCATAAATATCCCAGACTGCCAAATGCTGATGCAAACATTGCAGAAAGTATAAAAACGGCGAATTCGTTCCAATGCCATTTTTGCATTTGCTGTTTGAAAAAGAATCCGATGAAGGTAGCAACAAATACAATAGCCATTGAAATAAAATCACCATGAAACAGTCGGCAGAAAGAAGCGTTTGCAAAGGATACCAACCATAATACTATCCATGGATTAACTCGCGGACGAGCCAATATGCGCTGACAAAGTTTCGATGCACGATTCAACGGAATATGCTCATCATGAATTCTCCAGCTCAGGTGACTAAGCCGAGCATTAATTTCGAAATTGAGAGGCATCGGCTTTATGCGACTTACCATGGAGTAAGAATGCTCGTTTCGTGAATCCCAAAGAGTCATCACCATCGTTTTCTGGAAAAAGAGCATCTCAGCTTTTAAATGATATGCCTTTGCTATACGCAATGCATTTCGCTCAATACGTGATGTTTGAGCTCCAACAGCCATCATACAGGTTGAGAAGTCGGAGATAAATTTAGCTACAGTTTTTAGTTCTTTGTGATTCTCCATGCTATAATTTACCCGGGTAACTACGTATTGTTTTAGCAAAAATCACCATAAACAGCAAAAAGAAGAAAGTAAAGCTGAAAAAGGCTCCTAAACAGAAATTTGTTCTGATAGCCTTACACTGCCCCTCTGGTTGTGCAACGGTACAAACCGTCTGATTATTTAGTTCTGTCATGTTCCGGATTCTTTTGAGTTCTGTAATAATGAGCCCATTCCTGTGCTCTACGATTGAATACCCATATAAAAATTGAGCAGGCTAAAGCAAGTCCAAGAATTGCACCAATAATTAAACTGGAATAGGGTGTTAGTGTAACTGCAGATGTTTGAGCGGGAGCTGTCAATACTACGTTTAGTAAGTTCATCATCATTTTCTTATTATTAAAACGGCCGCAAAGGTAGGCCATCTGTTATAAAGCTTAATAATAACTTCTATGGGTTTTTTCTATTGCAACGATAGTCTTTACCTATCAAGTCTTTGCTTTAGTTGATAGGTATTTTCGATTAACTATCTCGAAATTATCTATTATTATAATTCTAATGGCATTGTATTAATACGTATCTTTACGCCCGATATGGAACTAAGACAACTAAGATACTTTATTAAGTCCGCTGAACTTTCTAATTTTACTGAGGCTGCAAGAACTTTGTTTATTTCAGAAAGTACTCTTTCACAGCAAATCAAGCAACTTGAAATAGAACTGGATACTTTGCTTTTTGAACGTGTAAGGAGAAGGGTTTCGCTTACTGAAGCTGGTGAGATGTTTCTGCCTTATGCACGCAAAACAGTTGCCGATTCGGAACATGCTGTACAACGGTTGCGTGATTTGCGTAATCTCCATACCGGAACTCTCAAAATAGGGGTAACTTTCAGTCTGGGATCTGTACTTACAAATTCCTTGGAAAAGTTTTCCCAAACTTATCCAGATATAAAGCTGAACATTATATACCGTACGGCGACAGAATTAACCGGACTTCTGAAAACTCATCAGGTAGATTTTGTTCTTTCTTATGAGTTACTTCATGATGATGATCAGATAGAGAGTATGCGCTTGTTCGATTCAGCTCTTTCTGTAATTGTTCATCAGCATCATCCGCTTGCAGCGCTTAAACGTATCCCGCTGTCATACATAAATAACTATCCGCTAGTACTCCCGTCAGTGGGAATGAATGCACGCATTATTCTCGACAGTGTTTTGCAGGCCAGCCATATAACTCTGAATCCACAGGTAGAACTCAATGAAGTGAATATACTTTTGCAAATGGTTAGAACAAAACATTGGGTAACTGTACTTTCTAAAGCTACCATTCATGGCGATAACGAAATGAAAGCTATTCCTATACAGGAAAAGGGCACAGAGATGCATGCTGCTTTGCTATGGTTAAAAGATGGTTATCAGAAAAATGCAACTCGTGAGTTTATCCGAATGTTAATGCAGGACTGATATTCAATTATTTGATTATATTTCCTATAAAAATGATGGACACGTGCTCTCCCTGCTGTTCATTGTTAAAATTCAGTATGTATTATTTTATTGAGCACGCTTATTAATCGATATTTTTATGTAAGTTTGCATATATGAATCCACTTCCTAAAGATATAAGAACTTATACTTTATCAGAATTTGAAGAAAGCAATTCTTCCTTTTCGATAAAGAAACTCGAAGATTTATATCGTATGAAGCATGGTGAATCGGATATTCCGCATCGCCATGACTATTATACGATTATTTTTTTTGAGAAGGGAGAGGGTACTCATATTGTTGACTTTACGGAGTATCAGATTGAAGATAATACCATTTATTTTATTTTTCCCGGACAAATGCATCAGGTAATACCAACTTCAGAGCCAAAAGGTTGGACCATGAAATTTACCGATGAATTCTTAATTGCTAATTCAATTTCAGATAAGCTGATTAATGGTATTTATTTGTTTAACGAATTTGGGCAGTCGCCTCCATTGTCAATCAATGAAGTACAAATGTCTGTCTATCTTAATATCATTTCTCAGATAGATTATTTCTCCGAATCTCTTGAAAGTTACACTCAGGAAGCTATTGGTGCACTGATGAAACTCTTTTTTATACAGAGTAATAACCATTGTTCGCTACAAAAAAATGATAATCCTCAATTGATGGAAACAACTAATCAGTTGCTGCACTTATTTAAACAGTTACTGAATAAGCATTATACTTCTATGCATATGGTTTCGGATTATGCCAGTAAGTTGAATGTTACAGCCGATTATCTCAATAAAACAGTGAAAAGCATTACTGGCAAATCTGCAAAAGATCATATTCAGAGCAAGATAATTATTGAGGCAAAGCGTTCATTGCTGTTTAGTGAGATAAGCAGTAAAGAACTTGCTTACGAACTTGGCTTCGAAGAATCAGCCCATTTTAATAACTTTTTTAAGAAAATTACTGCTCAAACTCCTTCAGAATTTCGTGTTTTAGCACGCCAGTCCTGATTTTTGCAATTATTCGCCTGATTTCATTACTTCGTACGGCATATTCCTGCCGTATCTTTGTCACATCAAATTAAAAGAAGATTTGAAGTGATAAAAAATATAAGTATGAAAACAATATTGCATAAATCAGAAACACGTGGACATGCCAATCATGGTTGGCTGAACACATACCATACTTTTAGTTTTGCTAATTATTATAATCCGGAACGTATACACTTCGGTACGCTGAGGGTACTTAATGACGATATAATCGCTCCAGGCGAAGGATTCGGAAAACATCCTCACGATAATATGGAAATTATTACTATTCCGCTTTATGGTGATTTGGAACATAAGGATAGTATGGGTAATCATGGAGTAATCAGTGCTGGAGAAATTCAGGTAATGAGTGCCGGAACTGGTCTTTTTCATAGTGAGTTCAATAAAAATAAAGATAAGGAAGTTAGCTTACTGCAAATATGGGTTTTTCCAAACAAAAAAAACGTAACACCACGGTATGATCAGATTACTCTGGCGGATATTAAGAAAGAGGATGAGCTATATCAGATTCTTTCTCCTGAAGCAAATGATCAGGGAGTATGGATTTATCAGAATGCATGGTTTCATCTTGGCGATTTGTCTGAAGGATGGAAGGGAGAATATAAACTGAAAGATAAGAAGAATGGTGTTTATTTCTTTGTGATTGAAGGAACTGTTACGGTTGCCGGACAAAAGCTCAACAGAAGAGATGGACTTGGCGTTAGTGAAACAGAAGTGATAGAAATAAAGACTGATTCAAAAACAAAACTGCTGGTAATGGAAATACCAATGCAATAAATCATTAATAAACAAAATTATAATTTTAAAAACATACATTATGAATGCAATTAAGAAATTCTTAGCAACCGACCAACAATCATGGTCTTTGTTAGTAGCACGTTTGGCTTTAGGCCTTGTAATATTACCTCACGGAATGCAAAAAGCACTCGGACTTTTTGGAGGATATGGTTTTTCAGAAACACTTGGTGCTTTCCAGTCAATGGGGATGCCTTTAATTATCGGAGTTTTAGTCATTTTGGCTGAATTTGTTGGAAGCTTAGGTATTCTTGTTGGTGCCGGAACACGTTTTATGGCTTTCTCAGTTGGATTAACAATGGCTGGAGCTGCAGTTCTTGGTGGTCATATAAACAATGGTTTTTTTATGAACTGGTTTGGTCAGCAAAAAGGCGAAGGACTTGAATACTTTATCCTTGTTATAGGTTTGGCTATTGTCATTCTCATTGGCGGAGCTGGTCGTTATGCTGTCGACAATCTTATTTCAAAGAAACTTAAATAATTAATAGTGATTATATACGGACTAACTCCGTAATAAATAATATTTTATATGGAACCAAAAATGCCCCAAAAAGGGCCTTACGAAGTAGAATTAGAGGCTGGAAAAACTTATAAATGGTGTACTTGTGATGCAAGTAAAAAGCAACCGTTTTGTGATGGCTCACATCATGGAACTAAATTTAAATCACATAAATTTGAAGCTAAAAAAACAGGCAAAGCTTATTTATGCGGATGTAAACAAACAAAAAATCCACCTTATTGTGATGGTTCTCATCAAAAATTGTAATAGACTTTTATAGTTGGCTTTTAATTATCGTGCCCTTTGTTGAAAAAGACAAAGGGCACGATTGTTTTGTTATTATTTTCATGTATTTTTGCTCTATTGTTTGCTAAAGCGCTTATTGATTTTATATAATACCATGAATAGAGCACACTCCATCATATTGTTTTTTATATTCTTATTAACTAGTCTTTTTTGTAATGCGCAACTGGATTTTTCAACCAAATACTACTTTAAAAACTTAAGTATTGCAGATGGTTTGTCTCAGAATACAGTAAATGCTATTTTACAGGATAGTAAGGGATTTATGTGGTTTGGTACAAAAGATGGACTAAACAGATATGATGGCTTGTCTTTCCGTGTTTTTAAATTTGATGCTAGCACAACAAAATCGATAGGTAATAATTTTATTACTGCGCTTTATGAAGATCAAAAAGGGAATATATTTGTAGGTACTGATGCTGGCTTATATATATATTCTCCAATAACAGAGTCTTTTAAACGTTTCTTGTTGAAAAGTGATCAGGGTACGTCGATAGAACATTCTGTTACTGCGATCGTTAGTGATAATAAAGGAGGTATTTGGATTTCGGTAGATTATCAGGGACTTTTTTATTACGACTCATTAAAAGGAACTCTTACTAATTATTTCTCGAATAAATCAAAGAAATACATCTCTGCTAATATAACTCGTTTTTGGTTTGATGATAGCGGCACTTGCTGGCTCTGTTTGTATGATGATAATTTATATTATACCAAGGATCATTTTAAAACCTTGAAACCTTTTATGGCTGCTGATGGGAGTCAACCTTTTAAAGATAATATCATCAACAAGCTGGTTTCCGGACCTCGTCATTCTTTGTATGTCGGTTCCTCGAAAGGAGGATTGAAAGAAATCGATTTAACAACAAACAAGGTTCGCACTCTTTTATTGAAAGATGAATCGGGAGAAATAATTTATGTAAGAGAAATTACATTTTATTCCAAAGACGAAATCTGGGTAGGATCAGAGTCTGGATTGTTTATTTATCACTTAAAAACAGGAAAATTTACACACCATACTTGTGTGAATGGTGATCCTTATTCACTTTCAGATAATGCTATTTATTCTTTATTTAAAGACAGAGAAGGAGGAATGTGGATTGGTTCTTATTTTGGTGGTGTTAATTATTATCCCAAACAATATACGTATTTTCAGAAATTTTATTCTTCCGGAAATACAAACAGAGACTTTGGTAAAAGAGTCCGGGAATTCTGTGAAAGTAATGATGGTACTATATGGATAGGAACTGAGGATAAAGGACTGTTTAACTATAATCCAGTAACAGGTATTATTAAACCGTTTACAAATCCGGCTATTTATCATAATGTTCATGGCCTTTGTCTGGATGGTGATTATTTGTGGGTAGGAACGTTTGCTAAAGGTTTAAACCGTCTCAACTTAAAAACGAAGGAGGTAAAATCATATTATAAGGGAGATAGACCAAATACATTAAGCGCAAATGATATTTTTACCATCTGCCGTTCTGCTTCTGGTAATATCTGGATAGGAACTACTTATGGATTAATGCGTTATAATAGAAAAACTGATGACTTTACTCGTATTCCAGAATTGCACGGGAAATTTGTTTATGATATAAAAGAGGATTCACATGGAAATTTATGGTTGGCAACTTATGCAAATGGTGCTTATCGATATGACATTAATAAAAAGAAATGGACCAACTATTTATATAACAAAAATAAGAGTAACAGTCTTCCATATAATAAAGTTTTAAGTATCTTTGAAGATAGCCAAAGACAAATATGGCTGACAACACAAGGACGGGGATTTTGTCGATTTAATCCCGATTTGGACTCTTTCACTAGGTACGATTCTAAAGATGGTTTGCCTAATGATGTGATTTATCAGATTGTAGAAGGTGAAAAAGGCGTGTTCTGGATTACCACAAATGCCGGACTGATAAGATTTAATCCTCAGTCAAGAACAAGTAAGGTTTTTACAGTAGCAAATGGGTTGCTAGGAAATCAGTTTAATTTTCGTTCAAGTTTCAAAGCAAAAAATGGAACCATTTATTTGGGCAGTATAGAAGGGTTTATAGCTTTTAATCCGGAAACTTTTTCTGAAAATAAATATATTCCTTGTGTGGCTATTACCGACTTTTTACTTTTTAACAAGGCTGTTCCTGTTGGAGAAGCAGGCTCTCCATTAAAAACAAGCATTACTTATTCTGACGCTATTACACTTGATGCTGACCAAAACTCTTTTTCTCTTCGGATAGCAGCATTAAGTTACCAGGCTCCTCAAATGAACCGACTGATGTATAAATTAGATGGTTTCGATAAGGAGTGGCTTTCTGTTACAGGTAATTCTCTCATCACGTATTCAAACCTGGAATATGGAGATTATGTATTCCGGGTAAAAGCATCTAATAGTGATGGAATATGGAATAAAAAAGAAACTATCTTACAAATTAAAATCCGTCCGCCATTCTATCTTTCGATATGGGCTTATTGTTTTTATATATTATTTATTTCTAGTTCTTTTGTATATATTGTCTCTTATTTTAGAAAGAAAAGCGAAAGAAAACATCAACGCCAGATGGAGAAGTTTGAGCAGGAAAAGAAACAGGAAATCTATAATGCAAAGATTGATTTCTTTACAAATGTGGCGCATGAAATTCGTACTCCTCTCACGTTGATTAAGGGACCTCTTGAAAATATCATTAAGAAAAAGAATTTGGATACAGAAACAAAAGAGGATTTAAGTATTATGAGTCGGAATACAGAATGGCTTTTAAACCTCACGAATCAGCTTCTTGATTTTCGAAAAACAGAAAGCCAAGGCTTTCGTCTTAATTTCGTAGAATGTAATATTTCTGATTTATTGAGAGAAACTTATCTTCGTTTTACACCTCTGGCTAAACACAAAAAAATAGAATTTAAACTAGACTTACCTGAAACTGATTTTTATGCCCATGTGGACAAAGAAGCATTTACTAAAATTCTCAGTAATCTGTTTAATAATGCAGTAAAATATTCGGAATTATATATACATACATTACTCGAATTTGATTCTTCTCAGCAGGAGGATACTGTTTTTAGAGTACGTGTAATTAATGATGGTATGATAATTCCGGAAAATATGCGTGATGATATTTTTAAACCATTTGTGCGTTACGATGATAATGGTATAAACAAACAAACTACGGGTACAGGAATCGGATTGGCTTTATCTCGCTCTTTAGCTGAATTGCATCAAGGTAGTCTGCAAATGGATAATGTCTGCAATTGTAATAGTTTTTGTCTGACACTGCCTGTTTTTCAGAACGGGGCTATAAACTTAGATATGGAAACTATAAATAATGTTGAAAATGAGAAAAATAAATCTGAGGTTAAGCCTATAATAGCAAGTGATAATAAGTCTGTAATATTAGTTGTGGAAGACAATTCAGATATGTTATCATTTGTGGTTAAACAGTTATCGTCGACATACATTGTTCTCACTGCTAAAAATGGGAAAGAGGCATTGAATATTCTGGATAACAATTTTGTTACTCTTGTGGTGAGTGATGTAATGATGCCTGTTATGGGAGGCTTTGAACTTTGCCAGATTATAAAGTCGGATATGAATTATAGTCATATACCTGTTGTCCTACTAACAGCTAAAACAAATATACAATCTAAAATAGAAGGATTGGAGCTTGGTGCAGATGCATATATTGACAAACCTTTTTCTGTAGAATATCTGCTGGCTAATATTGCCAATTTAATTCAGAATCGTGAAATGCTGCGTCAAACAATCACTAAATCACCATTCCTGGATTCTAATGCAATGGCAATAACTAAGGCAGACGAAGAGTTTCTGAATAAACTAAATGGTATTATTCAAGTAAATCTTCATAATCCTGATTTTAGTATTGACGAAATGGCTGATACATTTAATATGAGTCGCTCTAGTTTTTATAGAAAAATAAAAGGAATTCTTGATTTAACTCCTAATGAGTATATCCGCCTGGAACGTTTGAAGAAAGCTGCGCAACTATTAAAGGACGGAGATAATAGAGTGAATGAAATTTGCTATTTAGTAGGCTTTAACTCTCCTTCATATTTTTCAAAATGTTTCCAGAAACAATTTGGAGTACTTCCCAAAGATTTTATTGCCTGATTAGCATTTAGTAGTGCAATAAAAAAGAGTTTTTTGTTTAATTGAATTACTGTGTGTACAAAAAGCTATATTCTATTTCATAATTTGGCACTAGAATGCTATTTTATGGAACGTTTGTTCTATCCTCTAAGTAGATAATATTGTACTTTTGCTTCAAACCAAAATATAATCTTGCTCTAATGACTTTTACAGTATGTGTATCTGCTTTTGCATAATGAAAACCTGCCGGAGATAAGATAAAAACGACCTGTTGTATTATTCTTTAAGATGATTTATGGTTATCTTATTCTTTTAATAAATATAGTAATGAAAGATAATTGTCTGAAATTTATTTTCCTTTTTGCGTTGTTTTCAATATGCATTTCGTGTAAATCTGATGATGTCGATAACGAAAAATTAGCTTCGATACTTGTACCTTTGGGTGATCCTTTTATTATATTGTATAATGATACATATTATGCATACGGAACGAATGCAGGAAATGGAATAGAAGTCTTTGTTTCTACAGACTTAAAGTCGTGGAAACGCCCGGAAGGAATTAATCAGGGTTTAGCACTTTATAAAGATGATGTGTGGGCAGATCGCAAATTTTGGGCTCCGGAAGTATATTATGTAAAAGGGAAATTCTACATGTATTATTCTGCAGACGAACATATTTGTGTTGCTACATCAGACTCTCCTTTAGGACCTTTTAAACAATCTGTTCAAAAGCCTATGATTGAAGGCGAGAAATGTATTGATAATTCTTTATTTATAGATGATAATGGGAAGCCTTATCTTTTCTTTGTTCGTTTTAACGACGGAAATAATATTTGGGTAGCAGAACTCACAGACGATTTGTTGAATATTAAGCCTGAAACAATGCATAAATGCATAAGTGTTTCTCAACCTTGGGAAGAGGTTTGGCCAAGAGTGAATGAGGGACCTTTTGCAATAAAACATAAAGGTAAGTATTACTTAACTTATTCTGCAAATAGTTTTGAAAGTCCTTTTTATGGTATAGGTTGTGCTATAGCTTCTGATTTGATGGGAAAATGGAAAAAATATGATTGGAATCCTATTCTTCAAAAGCCGGGATATTTAGTAGGTGTAGGTCATGGAGCTATTTTTAAAGATAAGAAGGGATTGTTGCGCCTTGTCTTTCATGCGCATAAAGACAAAAATACGATACATCCAAGAGCTATGTATATAACTACAGTAAACTTTAAACAGAAAAATGGAGAAGAAATTATTTCCATTGATGATAATTATATAATTCCAACATTAACTGTAAAGAAGTAATAAGTATTAATGTTTTAAGAAATAAAAGAGAATGAAGAGAAATTTGTTATTATTATGTATTTCGTTTAGCAGTCTTGTATGCTTTTCTAAAGAAGATCCTCAAAAAGAAACTAGATATAAAAATCCAGTCCTAAATTTCAGCATGCCGGATCCAACTATTATTCAGGCTCAGGATAAAAGTTTTTATTTATATGCTACTGAAGATATCCGTAATTTACCAATATATAAATCAACGGATTTGATTAACTGGAAATTTGTAGGTACTGCATTTTCAGATAAAACCCGCCCAAATTTTGAACCCAAAGGTGGTATATGGGCACCTGATATAAACAGAATTAAGGGCCTTTATGTAATGTATTATTCTATGTCTGTATGGGGAGGAGAGTGGACTTGTGGAATAGGTGTTGCTACAGCAAATACACCTGATGGCCCTTTTACCGACAAAGGTATGTTGTTTAGAAGTAACTCTATTAATGTTCAAAATTCTATTGATCCCTTTTATATTGAAGATGGAGGGAAAAAATATCTTTTTTGGGGTAGTTTTCATGGAATATATGGAATAGAACTTGCGGAGGACGGACTTTCTGTTAAACCTGGAGCTGAAAAGAAACAAGTTGCAGGAACTGCTTATGAAGGAACCTATATCCATAAAAGAGGTGGTTACTATTATTTGTTTGCTTCAACAGGCACTTGTTGTGAAGGCCTGAAAAGTACTTATCAAACGGTAGTAGGACGTTCAACGAATCTATGGGGACCTTATGTTGACAAGAATGGGCAAAAAATGCTGGAAAATCATCATGAGATATTAATACATAAAAATTCTGCGTTTGTTGGTACGGGACATAATTCAGAGATTATCTCTGACGATGCTGGACAGAACTGGATTTTTTATCATGGTGTTGATAAGGAAAATCCAGGAGGTAGAGTTCTCTTGTTGGATAAAGTGAATTGGTTAAATGGTTGGCCTTTGGTGGATACTAATTCTCCATCAATAAATTCACCTCGACCTTTATTCAAGAATAATTAATTTAAATGATATGATAAAAAAGAGCCTTTTTTCTATATTCTTCTTGTGGTCAGCGTTAGGTGTATTGGCGCAATCTTATGATATATCAAAGATGTCTGTTGCTATTATTTTGAAAAAACCGGGTAATCCAGCAATCAATTATCCGCTGTCAATTATTCCTGAAAGCAATAATAAATACAAAATGGTTGCCCATGAGAATATTCCAGTTAATATTTTGCAGCAAGTATCGGAGAATGACGGAGTAAAAAAGATTACAGTACAAATTACTGCCTCTGAAAATATCTATTTTAATTATTCACAACGAATCGTGACTGATTATTATCATAATGATTGTCAGTTTTATATGCCCGGATTCTGGTACCGTAGGAATATACGTTCACCAAAGGAAGCTCCTTCATTTCGTTCTTCAGATAGTTGGACTGTACGTGAAGACCGCTTAAGTACACCTCTTACAGGGATATTTAACGAGAAGACCAAAGAATATACCTCTATTATAAGAGTTGATTCGTTTTCCAATGAAGCCTTAACTACACATAAAGAGGGAGAAGTTATATTGTCTGGTAAAACATCAATTGGATTTACTGGTTTTGAGAATATTAATGGCATTTCGTCTTTGTGTTTTGGATATCCTTATCAGGAAACGCCAAAAACTTATATCCGGAAATTGACATTAGCTCCTTCTGTCAGAGCTTTTCAGTTCTTGAAAAAAGGTGAAAGTATAACATTAACCTGGAATTTAAAACAAGGAAAGTCCGAAAATTTTGCAGATTTTGTAAAACAGATATGGGAATACAGTTATGACACATATAAGCCAAAGGAGTTTAGTACTACTTATTCTGTAGATCTGATGAAAAAAACAATGAGTAATTTCTTTGTCAGTAGTTTTGTGGGAGATAAACCTCTGAAATATTATTCTGGAGTTGGTTTAAAAACTGCCGACTGCAAAAGTACTGGTGCTGCAGAAGTAGGCTTTGTCGGCAGGGTTTTACTTAATGCATTCAATGCTCTGGAGTATGGTCAGCAGCAAAATCGTAAAGATCTTCAGGATAATGCTTATGAAATTTTTGATAGCTACCTGAAAAATGGCTTTTCTGAAGCTGGTTTCTTTAAAGAATTTGTAGACTATAATACAAACTATGAAGAACAAGTTCATAGTATTCGTCGCCAGTCAGAAGGAATTTACGCAATGCTCCATTTTTTGCAATACGAGAAAAAGAATGGGCGAAAACACCCTGAATGGGAAAAACGAATAAAAGGAATGCTGGATACATTCCTTCAACTACAGAATAATGATGGCAGTTTTCCGCGCAAATTTAAGGATGACCTTTCTATTGTTGATAAGAGTGGTGGAAGCACACCTTCTGCTACAGTTCCTTTGGTGATGGGATATAAATATTTTAAGGATAAGCGTTATTTGAATAGTGCTAAAAAAACGGCATCCTATTTAGAAACAGAGATAATTTCAAAATCAGATTATTTTTCATCAACACTGGATGCTAATTGTGAGGATAAGGAAGCTTCATTGTATGCTGCGACAGCTACTTATTATCTTGCATTAGTTACCAAGGGTATAGAACATGAACATTATGTTTCTTTATCTAAGAAGGCTGCATATTTTGCTCTTTCCTGGTATTATGTTTGGGATGTGCCTTTTGCACAGGGACAGATGTTAGGTGATATAGGGCTAAAGACAAGAGGATGGGGCAATGTTTCTGTAGAAAATAACCACATTGATGTTTTTGTTTTTGAATTTAATTCAGTGCTAAAGTGGCTTGCAAAAGAATGTAACGAATCTCGTTTTTTGTTTTTTTCTAATGTTATAGAATCATCAATGAAACAACTTTTACCTTACGAAGGCCATCTTTGTGGCGTGGCAAAAGTAGGTTATTATCCTGAAGTGGTACAGCATACTAATTGGGATTATGGAAAAAATAGCAAGGGCTTTTATAATGATATATTTGCTCCCGGATGGACAATTGCTTCTTTGTGGGAGTTATTTTCTCCTGAACGTTCGGAAATGTTTTTAAAATAAATAACAAAAATGAAGAGAAAAATAAGTTTGATAATAGGGCTCGTCTTATTTATTAGTTGTAGTACAAATAAAAAAGGGTCAGATGTTATTTCTAATTCAGGATTGAAACAAAGTAATTTTCAGACAGAATTAAATGGAAAGAAAACTTCTTTGTTTATTCTGAAAAATAAAAATAATATGGAAGTATGCTTAACTAACTTTGGTGGGCGTATTGTTTCTGTGATGGTTCCTGATAAAGATGGAAAAATGAAAGATGTTGTTCTGGGATTTGATTCTATTCAGGATTATATAAAGTATCCAACAGATTTTGGAGCGAGCATTGGTCGTTATGCTAATCGTATAAATAAAGGAAGGATTGCAATTGATGGAATGGTTTATCAATTGCCGCAAAATAACTATGGTCATTGTCTGCATGGTGGATTTAAAGGTTTTCAGTATCAAGTGTATAATGCTAAGCAAATAAATGATCAAAAGATAGAATTTAGTTATTTATCAAAGGATCTTGAACAAGGATTCCCAGGTAATTTGACTTGTAAGGTTACATTTACCCTGACAGATGATAATGCTATTGACATAAAATATGAAGCAAGTACAGACAAGACAACAGTTGTGAATATGACGAACCATTCTTATTTTAACCTGGATGGTGATCCTTCATGTTCTAATGCCGATTATTTATTAGCTGTCAATGCTGATTCATATACTCCGGTTGATAGTACATTTATGACTACGGGAGAAATACTTCCGGTAGAGGGAACCGATATGGATTTCCGTGCACCTATAGCTATTGGGGCGAGAATAAATAATTATAACTTTAAACAACTTAAAAATGGTAATGGTTATGATCATAACTGGGTGTTGAATACAAAAGGAGATATTACCAAGAAGTGCGCTTCACTTAAGTCACCTAAAAGTGGAATTGTTTTAGATGTTTATACTAATGAACCTGGTATTCAGATATATACTGGTAATTTCCTTGATGGGACATTACATGGAAAAAAAGGAATTGTTTATAAACAACGTGCTGCTGTTTGCCTTGAAACACAAAAATACCCTGATTCACCTAATAAACCAAAATGGCCTTCTGCTATACTTAAACCAGGAGAAAAATATTTTAGCCATTGTATATTCAAATTCTCAACAAATAAATAATATCTATAGTAGATTTGTGGATTAGTAAAACACTACATTCAGTCTCTTACTAGCAAATAATGATAGTCATTACTTTCTTATAGAAAGAAAGTGACTGAAAATCTAAACAACAAATGATCCGTGGCCGATTATTATATCTGCTACGGATCAATCATTTTATAAACCTTCTATCCAAATTTATTAATAGTTGTTTTTGAAGAATATAAACTAGTTCTCTAATAATAGCTCTATAAATAATAAATTTTATGCATATGAATGGCTTTAATATTAAAAATAGTAATATAAGTATCTTTTATAATGAATATTATTGTATATTTGGGCGTATATTAATTAGATTTGAATGCTCTAATATTAAGTTGTAAATTACTCTTTAATATCCGTGATAATGGTTTGGAGTATATATAATTAATAGATTTATATTTAGTATGTTTTATAAAATTAAATATATGACTAACTCGAAATCATGGATTGTTTCCATCCTTCTTTTACTTAATTATTCAGTATTATTTGCTAATCAAATTATATCAGTTGCAGATTTTGGATTAAAACCTGATAGTCGTGTAAACTCAGTACCTTATGTTCGAAAAGCTTTAGAAGCTTGCCGTAAACAACCTGGAAGTACTTTATTTTTTCCAAAAGGAAGATATGATTTCTGGCCTCAATATACAGTTGAAAGAGAATATTTCGAATCAAATACAACTGATAATAATCCCAAAACTCTGGCTGTATTACTAGATAGTCTCCATAACTTTACGTTAGATGGTAATGGTTCATCATTTGTGATGCATGGACGGATGCAACCTATTACTCTGGATCACTGCTCGGATGTTAATTTGAAAGGATTTACAATTGATTGGGATATACCACTAACATCGCAAGCTAAAGTGCTGAAGGTTACCCCCGATTATTTTGAAATTGAAATCAATACTCACGAATCTCCATATATTATCGAGAATAATAACCTTGTGTTTGTAGGAGAAGGCTGGAAAAGTAAGCTGTGGTCTATTCTGGAATTTACTTCAGATACACATCTGGTAGCTCCGAATACAGGCGATAGGATAGGATGGCGGAACTATCATGCTGAAGAAGTATCTCCGGGTATTGTTCGTCTTAGTGATCCCAGTGTTGCAGCATTTTATCCTAAAGAAGGAAATTGGCTGGTGCTTCGTCATAATGAACGGGATCATGCCGGAATATTTCTTTATCACAGTCAGCGGATAAACCTGGAACAAATTGATGTATACCATTCTTGTGGATTAGGAATACTGTCACAATATAGCCAGGATCTTTCATTCAACAAGGTCCGGGTAGTTCCAAACGCTTCAAAAAATCGTATTCTGAGTGGGCATGATGATGGATTTCACTTTATGGGATGTAGTGGCTTTATTCGTATTGAAGAATGTGAATGGGCTGGGTTGATGGATGACCCTGTTAATATACACGGAACCTGCGTACGTATTGTCGAAATTCTTTCTCCTACACGCATAAAGTGTAAATTTATGCACGAGCAAAGTCAAGGTATGGAGTGGGGAAGAAAAAATGAAAAGGTAGGATTTATAGAGAATCAAAGCATGCGAACTTTAGGAACCGGTACTATGACTTCATTTGAACCTCTGAATAAATCTGAATTTATTGTAGAATTTCAGGCACCAGTTCCTAACAGCTTAACTGTTGGTGCTGCTTTAGAAAATTTGTCATGTACTGCCGATGTAGAAATCAGAAACTCGTTCTTTGGTAGTTGCCGTGCCCGAGGATTGTTAGTATCTACTCCTGGCAAAGTGATTATAGAAAATAATATATTTGAGTCAAGTGGGTCGGCAATCTTAATAGCTGGTGATGCTAATCAATGGTATGAATCAGGTGCAGTGAAGGATGTTCTTATTCGGAATAATACATTTCACTATCCGTGTATGTCATCAGTTTATCAGTTTTGTGAGGCTGTGATCAGTATATTTCCTGAAATTCCAAAACCGGATATTCGTTATCCTTTCCATAGTAATATCCGGATTGAGAATAATAAATTCTACTTATTCGATTATCCTATTCTATATGCAAAATCGGTAGATGGGCTGAGCTTTACTAATAATACGTTGATTAGAGACACAACTTATCAGCCTTTTCACTATCGTAAAGACGGAATTACGCTGGATGCTTGTCGTAAGGTTATTATTTCAGGAAACAGGACTGAAGGAAATGTTTTAGGAAAAAACATTCGTCTGCATGATATGAAACCGGGAGATTTGAAGCTACGCAAAGAATCTTTCTTTCAATTGAGAAATAAGCCTTAATCTGCTATTGATCAACATAGAGGGAATGTTTCTCTATATCAGAATGTTGCTTATAATTGATTAAATCCTTGTCAGTTTATTTCTGTCAAGGATTGTAATAATACGCCCATCAGTCTTGATAATACTTTCATTTTCGAATTCTTTGATTGTGCGTGCCAATGAAGGTCGCTGTACTCCAAAGTATTCGGCTAACTGGGTTCTTGTGCGTTTTAGTATGAAATAGTTCTTTTCAGGAGTAGTTTTTTCGAGTAAAAATATAGCAAGTTTATATTTTAGGCTTTTTAATGATATCATTTGTAGTTTCATTGAGAGAAAAACAGCCAGATTTGAATTCAGAGTCAGGAAGTTAATCATGAGTTTTTCATTGTGAATCATCTCATTTAGCCAATCTGATTTTGGTATTTTCAGGAACGTACAAGGCTCCATTGTTACAACATCAACAGGATATTTATTGTTATTTGCAAAAATGAAAGCTGGAGCCAGTGGCATTACAGCTTCCAGCATTTCTATTTCAACGGCATTTCCTTCTTGTGTAATCATTTGGGTACGTACAATGCCTTTAACCAGTAAATACATGTAATTGATAACTTCTCCCTGCCTCACTACAGTTTCTCCTTTTTTGTAATTAATTACTGCCTTTACATTTCTTTGTAAGAATTGATCATGTTCTTCCTTATTCATGTCTTTGAATAGCGGACAGATGGTTAAGTTATTATAGTTCATGATTACTGTGATTTGTAATATTCATTTTTGCTAAATAAGTAAACTTTATTTGCTTAGAATAAATAAATGAATTAAAGATTGTTAAACGTCTGGTAGTGTAATCCAGGTTACAGTTTAGGAGGTGTTGTGCCTATATCTTTGTCGAACAAAAAAGATAGTGATTAAAATAAACCATTAAAACCACAGAATATGAAAGAGTTTAAGAAATTGAGAATAGGTGAGATTGTAGCTGATGATTTCAGGGCAGCAGAAGTCTTTAAGAAAGAAGGTATTGATTTTTGCTGTGGTGGAAATCAAAGTTTGGAAGAATTGGCCAAAGAAAGGGATCTGAATATAGCTGAAATTGAAAATAAGCTGAATAACCTGGATGCTGTTGTTCAGGGCAGGCAGCCCAATTATAAAGACTGGAGTCTGGACTTTTTATGCGATTACATTGTAAATGAGTATCATAGTAAGGTTTATAGAGTTTTACCTCAAATAATGGATTACTTGAATAAGATAGTTCAGGTTCATGGAGCCGGTCACCCGGAACTAAAGGAAATTGCAGATCTATTTTCGTTGGTAAATACAGAATTACCAATACACCAGCAACAGGAAGAAAATGTGTTTTTTCCGGCTATCAAAGATGCTTTGAGCTCAAATTCAGCAAAAGCAAAAGAGATCGTAAATTCACAAATTGCCCTGATGATGGAGGAACATGAACTGATAGGTGGTACGGTAGATAAGATAAGTTTGTTAAGCAATCACTACTCAGTACCCGATGATGGCTGTAATACTTATCACGTTACTTATAAGTTATTAGAAGAATTTGAAGAAGACTTACACGTACACGTGCATCTTGAGAATAATATTTTATACCCAAAAGCTTTGAATCTGACTAAATCTTAAAACGAAATCAAACAATTTAAATTTGGATATTATGGATGTTAAAAAAGTATGGATGGAAGAAGGCTGTATTGCCTGTGGAGCATGCGAAGGAATTTGCTCCAAAGTGTTTAGAGTAGATGATATTGCCTATGTAAACGAAGGGGTAGACTATTCTGAATATTCTGAGGAGATTGAAGAAGCAGCAGCAAATTGTCCTGTTGAAGTAATTAAATATTCTGAGTAAATTAACAATTATGATAAATGCTAGTGAAGAATTAAGACGTGAACATGAGTTGATTAAAACAGCTCTGAATTTGCTCGAAAAGATAGCATCTGGAACTGTACAAAAAGTAAATCCAGATGTAAGTGACTTAACGGAATTAATCAATTTTGTAATTGTATTCGCTGATAAATGTCATCATGGAAAAGAGGAAGATTTATATTTCCCTTCTCTCGAAGAAGCCGGAATTCCTAATCATGGCGGACCTATCGGTGTAATGCTTGCAGAACATGATCAAGGAAGAAAATATATCCATGAGATGAAAGAAAATATTTCCGGACAGAACTCTGATCTACAGGTTTTTGCAGATGCAGCTTTTGCTTATGTTGCTTTAATGAGAAATCATATTGAAAAAGAGAATAATATTTTATTCATGATGGGTGATCGTGTGATGCCGGAAAGCGTGCAAAATGATTTACTAATCAGGTTTAAAGAACATGAAGAAAAAGTAATAGATAAAGAGAAGCGTGAAGCATTTTATGCTTTAATAGAAAAACTCTCACAGAAATATCTGCACTGATTTTATAGATCTGTTTTTACTTTGGGATTCTAAAATGCAAATGAATCCCAAAGTAAAATGAATACTGCTATTTGCTTCGTACGGGAAGTCTTTCCCATAGCCAATCAGGAATTAATTTCCAGAAAAATACTATAAATGCATATCTCTTATCAATAATAATAACGCGTTTTTTACGGCTTAGAGCATTGATAATCTGTTCTGCTACTCGTTCCGGCTTCATTAGCAACGGATAATTTCCATCTTTCAATAAATCAGTCTGCACAAATCCCGGTCGGATATCTGTAAAGTGAATTTTTAACTTTTCCATGCGAGATAGTTGTGCCAATGAATCGATATATGTATTCTGAAAACGCTTTGTAGCCGAATAAGCCGGAGCAACGCCCAGTCCTTTTGTTCCTGCAATAGAACTGATTACTGCCAGATGTCCGCCTCCTTTTTCCTTGAAATAGTGAAAAGCAGTTGTAACCAAACGAATAAAACCTCCTACATTAGTTCGGGCCGTATTTATTTCAATATCAGCTTTTAATGTTTTGTTTTGAAATCCAATACCCGAACTAAGCAGAAACAGATCCATTCCGCCCAATTTATTAATCAGTAACAATAACTTCTCAGGGGCATCCTCTTTTGTAACATCCAGTACCTGAGTTTCAATATTTTCGGGGTTGGTAGCCCTGAACTTTTCCAGTGCACTTTCTCGCCTACCAGCAACTCCCACTTTCCAACCCTGTTTAAGATATCTTTTTGCAATCTCATATCCAATTCCGGAAGTCGCTCCTATAATTATGATTCGTTTCATCTATTCTTTCGCATTAAGTCCGGCAAATATAACTTATTTAGTTTGTTTGATCTTTCGTATATTCAAACATTCTGCAATTATAATCCTATAGGTAACCTCAAGTGAGTATTCGATAATTCAGGTTGTAAGTTTTATTTTGAATTCGGCTTCAACTGTTCAATAAGATTCATGATAAATGTAGGTGAATCCTCATTTTTCATCATACCTCTTAATTTTTCTTTCTGTTCAGGAGTAAGAGCGTCCGTCATTTGTTTCATGATACCGCCTAATGAATCAAGGATTTGTGTCACCATTTCCCCAAGTTCTTTGTTGCACTGTTTGTTTAGTGCATCATCCGGCTCATCGGATAGCAGATTGAGATTTCCTTTTTGCATAAGTTCCATAATACGAGGCAAAAGAGCTGGTAAAGTTTTACTTACCGAATCATTTAATGATTTAATGATTGCCATTTGTTTCTTGTTCAGTAAAAGAGTTGTATCCACAGGCGCAGCAGGAGCAGGTTGATTCCACAGAGCAACAACATCTTTAATTTTAAGTTTCTTTTTTGAAACGAATGTCCGGTTATCTATTTCTTTATTATCAATAGCTTTTTCAACACCCTTCCAGCTGCCTAGTGTATACTTGTAAGAGTATTTTTTATTCATGAAACAAGGAATTTCCAGAGTGTAATGCTTACTGTCTATTCGCGTCATGCAATAATTACTGTCAGAAGGAGCCCATCCGTTAAAGCTTCCGGCAATAAACACGGCGGAGTCTTTTTGAATACCATTACCCGGTAGTTCAACTGTAAAGCGAACAGAACCCACTTGCGCATTTAGATGTTGTGAGAAAAGTAAGCTACCTGCCAGGCAAAGCAGCATGCAATAAAATTGTTTTGTTTTCATAATATTTTATTGTTAAAATTCTAATTTGTTAATCCCGGTTTCCATTCTTCTATGACCTTAAGGTACAATACCTGTTTTTCCTTCTCTTTTGTAAGATTCGTAATATCGTCATCTAGTTTTTTCTGTATGGAAGTTAGCCATTCCTTATCATTTAACTCATTTTTGTAGATGAACGGGAAACTTTGTTCCAGTTCCTCAATTTGTTTGCGTAAATTCTTAACATTCTTTTCTAAATGCAAAACAATCCCGGCAAATTCCTCAGACTTTGAAATGGAATCTGCTGAATCTTTGGCTAAATCCAGTGATAGGAGTATTTCCCTTAAAGCCATGAAACTTCCAAGATGATAAGCAGCCTGAGCTTTGGTAAAAAGTTCGGTTTCATATTCTGAAAGACCGAGATTAATGTCCGGATGTAGTTTCTTTATTATAATACGATAAGTCTCTTTCATTTCCTTCATTTCGTCTGCCGAAATAAAAGAGTTTTTCAGATACTCTTTTGCTGCCGACAGTTGCCGTACATTCTCTTCAATCTTTTTCTTGTGATCGGCAAAACGTATATGAATTTCCTCATCAACAGTTTTCAGTTCCGGTATCTCGTTTCGGTTTATGTAGGCCTGAATCAGCTCTATGCGTAGTTTTATTACTGCAATTTTAGTACGCAAACAGAAAACCTCGTGCTGTTTTTCTCCCACAGTACTCAGGTATAGTGAGGTAAGACTGCTTTCTTCGTAAGTCTGCATTTCATTCTTTCTGGCAAAGAGTTCAGTAAACTCTTTCCGTAACGAACAGAATTGTTCCCGCAAAACTTGTTGTTCAGGTGTTAAATCAAGCATATTAACTACTTTTTAATTGCAATAATTAAAATATGAACACCTCAAATATAAATAATATTTTTGACATTTTTCATTCTTTATTCAAAAACATCCGTTACCTGTTATTACTATCTTTATACTATCCGTTTTTTTGTATCTTTGTTCCACACTAACAAATATAACGATGAACTTAAAATCAATCACATTAACATTGTTGGCCTTTTTAACTTTAGGCACAACCAAAGCTCAGCCCTTCCAGGAGTCGAAGGAAGAAAAAGAAAAGAGAATGCAATGGTTTCAGGATGCCAAATTAGGTATCTTCATTCATTGGGGAATCTATTCGGTAAGGGGAGTTACAGAGAGCTGGTCCTTTTATAATAACTATCTTTCTTACGATGATTATATGTCTCAGTTGGATGGATTTACTGCTAAGAACTATAATCCGGCAGAGTGGGTTAAGCTGATTAAGGAATCGGGGGCCAAATATACTGTAATTACCTCTAAACATCATGATGGAGTAGCTTTATGGGATACTCAGGCCAGTGATCTGAATACTATAAAGAAAACTCCGGCATCACGAGATTTATTGACACCCTTTACAAAGGCTATTCGAAAAGAAGGCCTGAAACTGGGAATATATTATTCATTGCTCGACTGGTCGAACACTGATTACCCTTATGCAACACGTAATTCTACGCGTTATCAGATAAAAGAAGATTCAGCTCGCTGGCAACGTTTCCTTGATTTTGATAATAAGCAATTAGCTGAACTGAACAAGCAATACAAACCCGATTTGTATTGGTTTGACGGTGATTGGGATTTCAGCCCTGAAACCTGGAAGGCCAAGGAATTATCCACCATGCTTCGTACCTTTAACCCTAAAGTTATCCTCAATTCCCGTATTCAGGGTTATGGTGACTATGCCACACCCGAACAGGGAGTGCCTATTCGCCGCCCTGATTCTCAATGGTGGGAATTATGTATGACGATGAATGACAGCTGGGGATATGCACCAACAGATACGAACTATAAAACAGCTAATATGTTGCTTCGTACATTTGTAGATTGCATCTCCAATGGAGGAAACCTGCTTCTTGACATCGGTCCCAAAGAGGATGGAACCATTCCACAAGAGCAAGTGGATATTTTAAAAGAATTTGGTCGATGGACAAAGAAACATGCCGATGCCATTTACGGTACAAGAGCAGGAATTCCCGAAGGTCACGTTATGGCTTATACAACACTGAATAAAAATTAGGATATTCTGTACGTTTTTCTTCCATATAAACCCAATGGACCAATTTCTATAAAAGGACTGAAAAATAAGGTAAACCGTGCCTGGGTAGTAGGTAACGGAGCACTATTGGACACAAAAGTTGTGGGCAAAGCTTATTGGAGTAGTGTTCCCGGTATTTTATATTTCAATGTACCGGAAAGTGTTCAGGATTCTCAAATCACAGTAGTTGCACTTTTGCTTGATGGTAAGATTGACCTATATCGTGAAGCTGGACAGGTTATAACAAGTAATTAATATTATTTTCTCACCTGAATTCTAGGATTTTGTGTAAAAATGGTTATAAATGGTTATTGCCAGTGAATGTATAACATACTACTTTTGCACAAAATCCTATATAGTGTTAGTGAGTAATAATTAAAAGGATTTCAGAAGATTTTTTAAATCTCTTAAATTTAACTGGTTATGTGCAAAACAAACAATTTTTGTATTGTTAGTCACTCTTACGGATGGGTAACGGTACAAAAATTGAAGTTTTGTATTAAATTAATCCTAACCTTGTAGCATAAAGCACAGCTTGTGCAGTATTTTCTGAATTTGTTTTTTCCAAAATGCTATGCCGGTGTTTGTTTACAGTGTTTATACTTATAAAAAGGCGATCGGCTATTTCTTTACTGCAGCAACCTTCCGAAAGAAGTTTTATAACATCAATTTCACGTTTCGATAGAATTGGTTTTTCAACAATATCAGTGTCATCAAAATAGTTGAAAGTTTTTCCTGTGTTTACATTTATCAGAATCCTTTTTGGCTTTCTGTTTATATCCTGGCTTGGAATAATATCTGATAAAAATAGTAGAAGCCAAAGATCACCATTGCTGTCGAGTTCATAAATTACAATTCTAAAGTTAACCCATACGTATTTTCCGGTTTTGCTTTTTACTCTGAATTCGTACTTCATAATACAACCGGTACGTTCAGAAGAAGATACGCTATATGCATAATCATAACTCATAAGACCAGTTTCGAGCACAAAATACAAATCATCCGGATGAATATTATCATAGAAAGCCTCAAAACTCTCTTCATCTATGCCTACAAAAACTGGATGATCGAATTTATCAGACTTCTGATTATCCCTGAAGATGAACTGCATTTTGTTCAAATCAAAAATAGACATTTTCCTATTTTCTATCTTAGAGAGCTGATCAATTGCTTTTTTTATTTTTTCGGCATCTTCGTAAGCATTATCTGATACATTGCAACGATGATTTTCGAATAGCTCTTTATGACGTTTTTTAAGAGATTCAATAGAATTCTGCATAGAAAATGGTTATAAATGATTATTGCATGCAAATATAATCCATTTTATCATTTGTTAAAAGCTTTATGACGTTATAGATAATTTTATTTTAAAAATGAGAAGGGTTATTAACAAATAACTAACAGTTTTTATTAAACTTCTTACTAATGGTATTTGTTATACCCTTTGTGATGATTGTATAAATTAGTAATAACCTAAAAAGTTGAAAATATGGCAATTAAGAGTGTATGGCTTGACGAGAGTGAGGACGAATGTCTCTGTTGCGGGGGATGTGAAGCTATATGCCCTGAGGTATTTGAGGCACCTGATAAGATGTTGGTAAAAAAATGTGTTAACTATGATTTGTATGAGGACAAAATAAAGGAAGCTGCGCAAGATTGTCCCACAGGGGGGATAAAATATGATTAACCGTCCTTCTTATAAAAATGCAAGGCAATCTGATTTTTCAGATTGCCTTGTTATTTCAAGGTGACTTAATGAAAGATCTGTTTTATTCTCCTTTAACTCTCTTTTCAATCCGTTCTTTCAATTCTTCTGCTTTGCCTTTTGCAGCATCTACAACATTCTTAAGCTCATTCTTTGACATAGTATAATACTTATCGGCATATTCGCCAACGCATTCAAACTTGCCCTCTTCCTGCATTTTCCTGATAATATAGCCTATTGCACAACCAACAGCTAAACCCCAAATAACTCCTTTCATAATTTAAGTTTTTAACAGTTAGTAAATTAGTGAACTCTCTATGAATTAAACACTTGAGATGGGTGCTTTGTTTAGCATGAACATCTTCTGTTCTTAATTGTTTTTTTACTATACTGAAGAGAGTAGATAAACCTAAATACTTAAATAATATGGCAATTAAAAGAGTGTGGCTCGATGAGAGCGAAAACGAGTGTATTTCATGCGGCGCATGCGAAACTGCATGCCCGCAAGTGTTCGAGGTTCCAGATAAAATGGTTGTTAAAACGGGTGTTGACTTCAATCAATATGAAGCCGAAATACTTGATGCAGTGGATGGCTGTCCTACAGAAGTTATAAAGTACGAATAGATGCTTTGATTGGCATTAAATAGATATTCGGGTATTATAGTCTGATTCCGGAAACAACAGCTTGTTCACTTTTCTCGAGTAAAGAATCGAAATCGTATTCGCTGACTTTGATAGGAGGATGAACCGTAAACGTTAAGCGGTTGCCCAATCCCAGTGGGAAGGAACCATATTGGAACATTTTCCAGGAGTCGTTAATTGTTACAGGTACCACATAGGCACTTGGTGCATATTTACATAAAATCTTTAAGCCATTAGGAGAAAATCTTTTTGGCTTTCCTGTTTTAGAGCGGGTACCTTCGGGGAAGATTACTGCCGAACGAGTGTTGGTTTCAATATATTCGCCCAGTTTTTTTATAGCAGGCAATGCTTGTTTCGGGTTCTTACGGTCAATCAACACTGAACCACCATGATTCAAATTGTAGGAGATGCTTGGAATATTTTTCCCCAGCTCAATTTTACTAACAAATTTAGGGTGAAACTTTCTGAAAAACCATACAAAGCCCATAATGTCAAAAAGACTCTGGTGATTTGACACAAAAATCAAAGGTTTACCTTCGGGGATGAGATCTAAGTTTTCAATTTTTGAGGATGAAAACGTAAGAGACATCGTTTTTAACAGGAAGAAACCTAGATAATCTGCACTTTTTTTATGCGCGTTGTATCCGAACCAGTTAAAACAAACCCACTGAATGGGGTGAAGCACACAGATTATTAACAAAAAGAAAAAATACGCAAGCAGTGATAGCGGGTATGATAATAGTTTTTTCATCTTTTGGAAATTTTCTGCAAAAATAGGATTTTTATTGATATCTGTTTAATATATTATCCAAATTTAATAAAACGACATAACCGATTTATAAATAATAATATTTTTCTATCATTTATCTGCTACCTGCTACTGATTTAGTGTCAATGTGTTGATTATTAATAAATTAATTTGGTGGTAGATAAATGTTTTATACATTTTATCTGCTACTAAATCCTGCATCTGCCACTAGTTTGTACAGGCTCAATTTTTATTTTTTGTACTCAAAGAAAGCAGAGAAATGTCTTCCGGCAATTCCCGTGAAGGAGTCGTCTCTTTTTCATATAATGCGTGAGTGCAGCTATTACTTTTCTCCATTCATTTTAGGGTTTAAGCCTTTTTCAGAAAGTCGGTTACTACTATCGTGTTTTATCTAGTCTGTTATATAATTCTTTCCTTAATACTAAGTAAGCCTGCAGCCGTGAACCGATAAGCCTGCATTCAGAGGCCCATGGGTTTACAGCTGCAGACCCATGGGCCCTCGGCTGCGGTCTTACTAATATTTCTTTAAGTTTTTGCTATATTACCTCCACAAAGAGGTAGATTTATATGTTGTTTTGTGGTAGAAAATAGTTTGATATATCGCCTGCCATTATCTGATTATCAGTTGTTTTTGATATAATTTTTATATCATGAAATAATAAAAAGAATATGAATATAATACAAGTTAGAAACTTACTAAGTAACATGAATGTTGTGGAATGATAAATTTAGTAGCAGATAATCAGGCTTTTGTAGCAGATAGATCGTTGAACTTTTTTATCTGCTACCAGTTGAAACCCCTTGCAAAAGGGCTTTTTGTTAGTTTTAGTGGAAGATAAATATGGAGTTTTTTTAGTACAGACTTTTTTTATAGCGAGACTTGTTCCTAGTAATGAATTGTATCTGTATGTGTCTTTTTCATCATTCAGGCTAAAATAGACTGATTACTTGTATTTTTTGACTTTATCGTTTTATTTTAGTTTTAATAATAGTCCTATTTTTGTTCGTAAAATAATATATATAAAGTTTAATGTTATGAGAAGAGTCCTTCTTTCCGCTTTCTTATTATTAACTGTTTTAACAAGTCGGGCACAGTGGGCACCGGCAGGTGATCGAATTAAAACCAAATGGAGTGCAGAAATCAATCCTTCCAATGTGCTGCCAGAATATCCGCGTCCTATATTGGAACGCAAGGATTGGAAGAATTTGAACGGATTATGGGAATATGCTATTATTGATAAAGGTAAAGCTATTCCGCAAAAGTTTGAAGGACGAATACTTGTTCCGTTTGCTATTGAATCTTCTTTGTCGGGAGTAGGAAAAGTAATTGATGAAAACCATGAATTGGTTTATTCCCGTACTTTTGAACTATCTTCAGGATGGAAGGGGAAAAAGGTCTTGCTGCATTTTGGTGCAGTAGATTGGAAAGCAGATGTATGGGTAAATGGAGTAAAAGTGGGTTCTCATACGGGAGGTTACACCCCATTTACTTTTGATGTAACTGCTGCTCTGAATAAAGGAAAAAATAAATTAATCGTCAAAGTCTGGGATCCTACTGATAAAGGATATCAGCCGCGTGGCAAGCAAGTGAGTAAGCCCGAAGGCATTTGGTATACTCCAGTTACTGGCATCTGGCAAACAGTTTGGTTAGAACCAGTTGCCGAAAAATACATTCGGAATCTTAACATTACGCCGGATATCGATAATCATATCCTTACTGTAAAGACCGAATTGAATAACACTTCCGCTTCCGATTTAATTGAAGTAGGTGTTTATGATGGCGATAAGTTGGTTAGTAGCGGTAGAAGTATTAACGGCGAAGTTGTAGAAGTACCTATGCCGGAAGATGCCAAATTGTGGAGCCCGGATTCTCCTTTCTTATATACATTGAAGATAAGTTTGAACAATGGAGGTAAAGTTGTTGACAGGGTAGATAGTTATGCTGCTATGCGGAAGTATTCCTCAGGACGAGATGCAAACGGTATTGTTCGTTTAGAGTTAAATAATAAACCGTTATTCCAATTTGGCCCGCTCGATCAAGGATGGTGGCCCGATGGTTTGTATACTGCTCCTACGGATGAGGCTCTGCGTTATGATATTCAGAAAACCAAAGATCTAGGTTTCAACATGATTCGCAAGCATATTAAAGTAGAACCAGCTCGTTGGTATACTTATTGTGACCAATTGGGTATTATTGTATGGCAGGATATGCCTAGTGGCGACCGTGGTCCGGAATGGCAACCTCGTAACTATTTCAACGGAATCGAAAGAAAACGTTCCGAAGCTTCTGAGGCTTGCTATCGAAAAGAATGGAAGGAAATTATAGATTGTCTGTATTCCTATCCGTGCATCGGAACATGGATACCGTTTAATGAAGCATGGGGACAGTTTAAAGCACCTGAAATAGCGGAATGGACGAAGCAGTATGATCCTACTCGTTTAGTGAACCCGGCAAGTGGTGGTAATCATTATACTTGTGGTGATATACTCGATTTGCATCATTATCCGGAACCAAAGATGTTCCTGTATGACGCACAACGTGCTACGGTATTGGGTGAATTTGGAGGTATCGGATTGGTACTAAAAGATCATATTTGGGAGCCGAACCGTAACTGGGGGTATGTTCAGTTTAATTCTTCCAAGGAAGCTACGGACGAGTATGTGAAATATGCTGATATGCTGTACAGGCTTATAGACAAGGGATTTTCAGCTGCAGTTTACACACAGACAACAGACGTGGAGGTAGAGATAAACGGTTTGATGACTTATGACCGTAAGGTGATTAAGTTAGATGAAAAAAGAGTGAATGAGGCAAACAGACGTATTTGCAATGTTTTTAAGCAGTAGATAAGAGATAGTTTTTTGGATGTTTTTAGTTAAAGTAAAGGTGGGGACTCTCGCCTTTACTTTTTTTTATAAAATAGAAAAGGTTAAAGTAAAAAGCTAAAAGATGAAAACATTTTATTGTTGCTATCCAGCGAGCAGCGAATTTTTTGTAAAACGTAAGATACTCCTATAGTAAGAAGAACATTATTTAGCACATAAATTCTTAAGATAAACTTCTAATGAATACTTCAGAATGTTATGCCGTTTTGTTGGCAGAGATATTCAATCAAAGTCGTAAAACTGTGTTTAGGCTTAAAATAAGCGGTTTTTTGACTAATAAGTTATAGGATTTGACCTTATTGTTTTATTTTCTTTTTCTAAAGATGCCTATTTTTGCTTTTCTAAATAAGTATACTTCCTTCTATTTTAAATCTGCATAAACCTTAATATAGTATAATGAAACATCTTATTATAAGTATCTTTTTTTATTTGTATGCTTTACTTGCATTGCCGCTTTGTGCCCAGGACGCTGTTCACTACTATTTCAGAACATTAGATATTAGGAACGGTCTCACTCAGAATACGGTGAATGCTATTTTGCAAGATAGGAAAGGGTTTATGTGGTTTGGTACGAAAGACGGATTAAATCGTTTCGACGGTTTGTCTTTCCGTGTGTTTAAAAAGGAAGATAGCGGTTTAGGAAACAATTTTATCACTGCTCTTTACGAAGATAAAAATGGGAATATATGGGTAGGAACCGATGCTGGAGTTTATATTTACGATCCTGCTTTAGAGAAATTCTCAGCTTTTGATAAAAAAAGTAATACTGGCAAAGATATTAAACATGCCGTTACTTTAATAAGCGGCGATAAAAAAGGTGATATCTGGATTTCGTCAGACAATGACGGATTATTCAGGTATGATCCTAACAGCAGACATCTGTTCAACTATTTATATAAAAAAGAACTAGCTAATGTTACCCGTTTTTGGTTTGAAGAAAACACATGTTGGGTCAGTCTTTATGCAGATAATCTGTACTATACGGATAAGAATTTGAAATCACCCCTGACTCCATTCAGAGATGCTGAGGGAAAAGAGGTTTTCAATAATGATATCATCAATTCTCAGGTGTCTGGTCCTCATAACTGTATTTATATTGGGTCGTTTAAAGGGCTTACGGAGATTAATTTGACTACTCGTAAAGTGCGACGGTTGTTGAATGCTTATGTACGTTCTCTGCAATTCAAGTCTGATGAAGAATTATGGGCGGGAACGGAGTCTGGCCTATATATTTATAATCTTATAACAGGCAAGGTTACTCATCTGTCTGTTCCTTATCAGGATGATTCTTATGCCATGTCGGATAATGCGATCTATGCTTTATGCCAGGATAAAGAGGAAGGAATGTGGATCGGTTCTTATTTTGGTGGGGTGAATTATTATCCTAAACAGTGGACTTACTTTGAGAAGTTCTATCCACGGGATGATATCAGAAACTTTGGCCGCCGTGTGCGCGAATTTTGTGAAAGTAATGACGGCACGTTGTGGATTGGTACGGAAGACAGAGGTCTGTTTCATTTTAACCCGTCATCAGGCCAGATTGAACCTTTTGAACATCCCAGCATTTATAAGAATATTCACGGCTTATGTTTGGATGGCAATGAACTATGGGTCGGAACTTTTTCCGGCGGACTAAACCGTATTAATTTGCATAATAAGCAAGTAAAACATTATAGTAAAGGATTATCCCCCAATACATTAAATGCCAATGATGTTTTTTCTATTTGCAAGACTACTGCCGGTGAATTGTGGATAGGTACCACTTCAGGCCTTTTGCTATATAACCGTTCAACAGATGACTTTACACGTATACCACGATTGAACAATGTATTTGTATACAAGATATTGGAAGATTTCAACGGTAATATTTGGTTGGCTACCAACTCGAATGGTGTTTATTGTTATAATGTAACTAACCGGCGCTGGACGAATTTTGTTTCACAAAAAAATGATCCGAACTCGTTGCCTTACAATAAGGTTATTAGTATCTACGAAGATAGCAGGAAGCGTTTGTGGTTTATGACACAAGGCGCAGGCTTTTGCAGGTTCGAACCTAAAACAAAGAAATTTATACGGTATGATATGTCTCAAGGTTTTCCGAGTAACATCATTTACAAGATGGTGGAAGATAAACAGGGTTATTTGTGGATAACGACCGGTAATGGGCTGGTTTGTTTTAATCCCGAGACTGGAACCAAACATATTTATACTACAGCGAATGGCCTGCTTAGTAATCAGTTTAACTATCAGTCTGGCTATTGCGATAAGAAAGGACAAATCTATTTTGGCAGTATCAATGGCTTTATTGCTTTCAACCCGAAAACGTTTGTAGAAAATACGTTTATTCCTCCGGTAGTCATCACTGATTTCTTTCTGTTTAACAAGAGACTTTCCATTGGCTCTAACAGGTCACCTTTGAAGAAAAGCATTATCTATTCAGACGAAATAGAACTGGATGACGATCAGAATTCATTCTCTTTTCATGTGGCGGTTTTAAGTTATCAGGCACCCGAAATGAATAAACTAGTCTATAAGTTGGAAGGTTTTGACCGGGAATGGTATCCTGTAGACAAGAATGCTTTGATTAATTATTCTAATTTACCTTATGGAACATATATATTTCATTTAAAAGGCTCGAATAGCGACGGTAAATGGAATAATAGCGAACGGATTCTTAAAATTCATATTCGTCCACCCTTCTATTTGTCTCCCTTTGCGTACGGCATTTATGTTGTAATTATTTTGCTTTCGATTGCCGGTATAATTTATTATTTCAAGAAGAAGGCATTGCGCAAGCATCAACGCGTTATGGAGATATTTGAAAGAGAAAAAGAACGAGAGTTGTATGCTGCTAAAATCGATTTTTTTACGAATGTGTCACACGAAATACGTACTCCTCTGACTTTGATCAAAAGCCCGCTCGAGAATGTATTAGCTTCGAAATATGTAGCCAATGAAATAATAGACGATTTGAAAATCATGGATTTGAATACAAACCGCCTTCTCGACTTGGTGAATCAACTGCTTGACTTCCGTAAAACGGAGACTAAAGGATTTCAGCTGAATTTTGTAGAGTGTAGTGTATCGGATATATTGCAGAAAATATATATGAGTTTTACACCATTGGCACGGCAGAATGGGCTAAAATTCACTATGGATTGTCCGGATAATATACAGACATATGTGGATAGAGAAGGGCTGACTAAGATTATTAGCAATCTGTTGGCAAATGCAGTCAAATATGCAGATACTTATATTTGTGTCAATTTGTTGGAAGAAGATAATTTGCTAAAGCTTATTGTTTCCAATGATGGTGATGTTGTTCCTCTCGAAATGAGAGAAGAAATCTTTAAACCCTTTGTTCAGTGCAAGCGAGGAATGCTTCGTTCCGTATCGGGAACCGGTATTGGATTGGCATTGGCCCGTTCACTTGCCGAGCTACATGAAGGGACATTATGCATGAACAATTCTACGGAATGTAACTGTTTTATATTGACTCTTCCTGCAAAGCATAAGCATACAACTCCGGTTGTTGAAAGTAATAGTGAATTGTTACTTTCAAAGCAGAGTTTTGAAAGTGAAGTTGAAAAGCGTGATGGGAAAAGTACTGATAATAATACAAAGAAATTTCGATATGCTGTTTTAGTTGTTGAAGATAGTTCTGAAATGCTCTCGTTTGTAGTAAAACAGTTATCTGGAGATTATGAGGTGCTGACCGCTAGTAATGGGGTGGAAGCGCTGGATGTTTTGAAAGAGAATACCGTTAATTTGATTATTTCAGATATTGTTATGCCGGAAATGGATGGATTAGAACTTTGTGATCATCTAAAGTCGGAATTGGATTATAGTCACATACCAATCATCTTATTGACAGCAAAGACTAATCTACAATCGAAAATTGAAGGACTTAAGTTGGGCGCCGATGCATATATTGAAAAACCTTTTTCTGTAGAATATATGAGAGTTTGTGTATCCAATCTGCTGAATAATCGTGAGAAATTGCGTGCATCTTTTGCAAATTCACCTTTTGTACAAACCAATACCATGGCTATGACAAAGGCAGATGAAGCTTTCTTAAAGAGTTTGAAAGAAGTGATAATGGATAATATGCAAAATCCGGACTTTTCTTTAGACGATATGGCAAATCTGTTGAATATGAGTCGTTCTAGCCTTAACCGGAAGATAAAAGGTGTATTGGACATGACGCCAAATGATTATATCCGTTTGGAACGCCTCAAAAGGGCTGCTCAGCTACTGAAAGAAGGAGAATGTAAAATTAATGAAATTTGCTATATGGTAGGCTTTAATACCCCTTCTTATTTTACAAAGTGCTTTTTGAAACAATTTGGGAATTTACCTAAAGATTTTAGAGGTTGATGATGATTTTTCTTTGCGCGGTTTCTACAAGTTTTGTAAAATAGCAATAGCTGTTTACAAACTAAATTGGATAATCAGAAGTCTATTCAGGGGTGCTTTTTGAACATATAATTATATAGATTGAATATATTGTTGCATTTGTTCTTGTGTAAGAAGGCTATTTTTGTATTCATGCATTTGATAAATATAAATAAGTATATTTATTTACATGTAGCCTTTTCTATTTAAATAATCATCATAAAATGTGTTAATTAGTAATGTATTTGGGGGAAATCCAGCGTCCTAATGAAATGCTTAATCATGTATTTGTTACACTTCTCTTTGGTGTGAGAGATTATATAACAGTAGGTACGACAGGACTATCAAGTATTCCTTTTAAAAAATCAATAAATTAAATGACATTAGAATGTCACAAAAATGAGTTTATATAATTTTTAATGTATAAAATAAAAATATGAAGATCTTTAAATCTATTTTATTGGTAGGTATAATGTTACTATGTGGACCTATTGTATATGGGCAGGTATTATTAACTAAAAACGGAGATAAAGCTGATGAGTTTACCCTTATTGGAAAAAGTAAGAAGACATGTCTGTATTATGATAGACAGGATTTTGAAGTTGTAAAAAAGGTAGCACGGCTATTTAGTAATGATGTACGATTAATAACTAATCAACCTGTAACAATTGGTGACGCAGAAGAGAAAATGGCTTCAAATAGCATTATTGTCGGAACATTAGGGTACAATAAACTTATAGATAAACTTATTGCTAAAAAGAAACTGGATGTTACTTCTTTGAAAGGTAAATGGGAAAGCTTTCATATGGAAGTAATACTCAATCCATTCCCGGGAGTAAAAAAAGCATTAGTTGTTGTTGGAAGTGATCGTAGAGGAACAGCTTATGGCTTGTTTTCCATTTCAGAAGCAATTGGAGTCTCTCCATGGTATTGGTGGGCAGATGCTCCTGTTGCCAAGCAAAAAGAGTTATGCATTAAGATCAAAAAAATGACATCTAACGAACCTACAGTCAAGTATCGTGGCGTATTTATCAATGATGAAGACTGGGGATTGCTTCAATGGGCTAAAAAGAATTTTGAGAAAGAACGAGGCAATATCGGTCCTAAAACTTATGCTAAAGTTTGTGAGCTCCTTTTGCGTTTAAAGGCAAACTATCTTTGCCCTGCTATGCACGAAGCCTCTACTGCCTTTAATAAAATACCTGAAAATAAATTGGTTGCAGATAGCTTTGCTATCGTAATGGGATCTACCCACTGTGAACCATTATTATTTAACAATGCAAGTGAATGGGATAAAAAAACAATGGGAGAATGGGATTATGTAAATAACAAAGGCATGATCGATAAGGTACTGAGACAAAGAGTTGTTGAAAATTCTCCTTATGAAAATGTTTATACAGTAGCATTAAGAGGACTTCACGATAAGGCTATGAGTGGAGGTAATGACATGAATGGGCGTGTAAAGACTGTTAGTGACGCTATAAATACTCAAAGACAGTTTTTGACTGATATAATAAAAAAGCCTGCAAATGAAATCCCGCAGGTCTTTTTCGCTTATAAAGAGGTTTTGGATGTCTATAATGCGGGTCTTAAACTGCCGGATGATGTTACAATCATTTGGGCAGATGATAATTATGGCTACTTAAAACGTTTGAGTAATCCGAATGAACAGAAGCGATCTGGCCGTTCAGGAATTTATTATCACGTTTCCTATTTAGGTAAACCACATGATTATTTATGGATGAGTACTATTTCTCCAGCAGTGATGTACGAAGAACTTCGTAAAGCGTATGACACAACAGCAGACCGTGTTTGGTTATTAAATGTTGGTGACATAAAATCTTGTGAATTCTCAATGAATTTATTTTTGTCTATGGCTTATAATATAAATTCTTTCAATTATGATAATATCTATACTTATCAGGCAAATTGGTTGGCTGGAATGTTTGGCAAAGAATATTATAAGAATTTTCTAGACATAACTACAACATTCTATCATCAAGCCTTTTCTCGCAAACCGGAACTTATGGGATGGGGATACCAGTGGTCAACAGATAAATATGGTAAAGAACGAAATACCGATACCGATTTTTCATTTACCAATTATCGTGAGGCAGATACTCGTTTATCAGAATATAACCGTATTGGATCGATGGCTGATTCTATCTTGAAGAAACTTCCAGAAGAAAAAAAGGCAGGATTCTATCAATTGCTTTATTATCCGGTAAAAGGATGTGAGTTAATGAATAAAATGGTTCTTAATGGACAGAAAAATCGTTGGTATGCATTGCAAGGAAGAGCAGCAACAAATCAATTAAACAAAGAAGTGAAAATTTACTATGATAGTTTGCAAGTGATAACCCAAGGGTATAACTCTTTATTGAATGGTAAATGGAATCAGGTAATGACTACAAAACAAGGCTTTGCAGCTTCTTATTTTGAATTACCGAAATTAAACACTGTTGCTTTACCAGAGATGCCTTCATTAGGAATACAGGTAGAAGGAGAAGATATACTAAAAGTAAAAAGCAGTTTCCATTCCCTCCCTGCATTCAATACATATCTCCGTCAATCTTATTATTTTGATGTATTTAATAAGGGAGCTTCTGCGTTAAATTGGGATATTAAAACCTCAGCAGACTGGATTCTAGTTAATAAGAAGAAAGGAACAACAAAATTAGAGGATCGTATCTGGGCGTCTATTGACTGGACTAAAGTGCCAGTTGGAGAGCGAATTTCAGGAGTAATTGAGATTACGGGGAGAGATGCAGGAAAAGAAAATGTTTATGTTTCTGTTTTTAATCCTTCTTCGCCTTCATTAAAAGAAATGGACTCATTATTTGTTGAGCATAATGGATATATATCTATTAATGCTGCTGATTTCCATAAGAAAGTTGAAAATGAAAATATAAAAATAAAACTCATACCCAATTTAGGCTTTGAGAATACTTCTGTACAACTTGGTAATCCTATTGCGCCTGCTCAAAGAACAGCCAGCACTACTGTTCCTCGTGTTGAATATAACTTTTACACTTTCGAACAAGGTTCTGTAGATGTATATACTTATGTATTGCCCACATTTACTTTGAGTACTGATAGAGGGTTTGCAGGCCATGAAGCCACCAATATTGAGACTAAATATGGAGTCTGTATTGATGACGGTCCAGTGATGAATCCTTCTACTTCTTCTTTTGAATATGCACAAATATGGTATGAAAGTGTGCTGAAAAATTGTAGGATAAATAAGACAACATTGCATATTAATGAACCGGGCAAGCATACTTTGAAAATTCTATGTGGAGATCCTGGCACTATTTTGCAAAAAGTGGTTTTGGACTTTGGTGGTATGCAACGTTCTTATACCGGACCTAAACCAACTAAGAAAAGTAATTTTTAATTTTTATAGTCGATTTGGTAGACAGCAATTATAATAGGCACTGATTAAATATTGAGATTATGCCTTACCCGAATGATAGATGAGTGTGGTAACACCGGTGCTATATTCGTATGAGAGCGTCTGAATAGAGCTACTTAATTATTAAAAAAGAGTGCAATCTAATATTATTAAAACTTGTTATACGGCAGAGCGTTAAGCTCTGCCTATTTTATAAAATATTTTCAAATACTTTTGGAATACTACTTAGTTACCTCGTGAAATAGAATTAAATATTCACTAATTAGAATTAAATGAGCAAATGCTATATAAATCAATTCAAAGGCATTCTTTTGAATATATAATTGCATAAATTGAAGAGATTATTGTACTCCTCTTTATGTGATAAAGCTATTTTTGCGTCAAGAAAAGTTGAAACTGTTATCCTAAAGTTATATGAAATATAATGTCTATGATATAAATTCTTAAAACTTATTTTTTTAAAGCGTCAAGCTATTGTGTTTATGTTAAAAGCGAATGCTTAGTTCGCATAGTTTTTTAAATTTAATACTATAAAAATGATTAAGAAATTGTTGGTTTTATTTCTATCTGTCCTTGCGGTTACTGCTTATTCGCAGAACGTAACTATAGCAGGACAAGTGGTGGATCCCGGAAACATGCCGCTGATTGGTGTAAATGTGTTAGTGAAAGGCACAACGACGGGTGTTATTACCGATATCGACGGTAAATTTTCATTGAATGGGAAAAAAGGAAATACACTTGTGTTTTCTTGTATTGGAATGGTTTCCCAAGAAATAATCTTTAAAGGTACTCCGTTGCACATTGTGATGAGAGATGATACAAAAACTTTGGGAGAAGTTGTGGTAGTGGGCTATGGTACGATGAAGAGAAAGGATGTAACTGGTGCTGTTTCACATATTGGAAAGGAAGTTATGCAGACTAAAGTTGCAACAAATGTTGTTGATTTCTTGACAGGAAGTATTGCCGGTGTTAATATTAGCCCTTCAAGCGGTGCAGCTGGCGGTGGTTCTATTGAAGTTCGTGGTCCAGCTTCTTTAAAAGCTTCTACGTCTCCTTTGATTGTTCTGGATGGTGTTATATTCTATGGTAATATTGCCGATATTAATCCTAATGATATTGAAAGCATAGATGTGCTAAAAGATGCAAGTTCTACAGCTATATATGGTGCTAAAGGTTCGGCTGGTGTTATTATGATTTCCACGAAAAGAGGTAGCACTAATAAACCAGTAATTAATCTTAGCGCTAATATAGGTTCTGTACAGGCACAGTTTTTACCAAAGTTAGCTACGCCTGAGCAGTATATTCAAAGACGTTCTGATTATTGGAAGACTAATGATTACTTTTTACCAGGTAGCCAACAACATGGGGCGGGATATTATGATGATCCTAATAAATTGCCAGAAGGTGTGACTCAAGAGCAATGGGCTAATTATGATGCTTCTTTCTCTGGAGATTATGTTGGAACATGGATGACCCGTTTAGGATTTAATCCGTTGGAAATAGATAATTATAAAGCGGGAAAAATTGTTAATTGGCAGGATCTTGTTTATAAATCAGGTTTAAGACAGGATTATAATGCATCAGTTTCGGGTAAGACACCCAATACAAACTATTACATGTCTCTAGGATATACAGATAATGAGGGTTTTCAGGTAGGAGATCAATTTCGTGCAGTGAGAGCTCGTCTTAATTTGGATACAGACATTACAAAATGGTTGAAGGTTGGTTTGAATGCGCAATTTGCCAATAAAGGGACAGATCAGATTAGTGTAGATGCTGGAGGTTCCAGCGTAATGAGCCCTTTTGGTAGTGTGTATGAAGATGATGGAAGTATTAAAGTGAGACCTTGGAATGATAATAGGGTTTCGAATCCTTTGTTGGCACGATCTGTAGACGATAAATTTTATCGAACACAGAACCTAACATCAACAGTATATGGCAAATTAACTCTTCCTTATGGAATTAGCTATCAAACAAATTTTAATGTTCGTTATGGTTGGATAAAAGATTATTATTTCAAATCAGACGTGAATCCTGGTGTAGTAGCTGGAGGAGAGTCTACTCGCCGTGATTATTCCGATTACGAATGGAGCGTTGATAATATGTTGAAATGGAATCATACGTTTGCTGACATTCATAATGTAGATGCAACATTTGTGTATACTGCTGAGAAATTTCAATCTTGGGAGAGTACTGGAAATAATGAAGGTTTTCAGCCCAATGGCACATTGAGTTACCATGGCATTCAGGCAGGTATTAATCCTGTTGTTAATTCCAATGATGAAATGCAAACAGGAAATGGTATGTTGGCACGTTTAAATTATTCTTTAATGGATCGTTATTTGCTTACTGCTTCTGTACGTCGTGATGGTTTTTCTGCATTTGGACAGAATAATCCGTATGGTGTTTTTTCTGCTTTTGCTGCAGGATGGCGTATCTCGGAAGAAAAGTTTATGAAAAAGTTAAGCTTTGTTGATAATTTGAAGTTGCGTTTATCTTGGGGACAGAATGGTAATAGAGACATTGGTCGTTATGCTGCTTTTTCTCGCTTGACAATAACAAATTCAATTCAAGATGGAGTAAATGTGAAAGGCGTGTATCCTTCTAGCTTGGCTAATAATGATTTGAAATGGGAAACAACAAGTGCTTTCAATTTTGGATTGGACTTTGGATTATTAAATAACAGATTGAGTGGTGTAGCTGATGTCTATTTTAATAAAACCACAAACTTATTGATGGACCGTTCTATGCCGGCAATCACAGGATATGGAAGTGTAGCTACGAACTTAGGACAAATAAATAATAAGGGAGTAGAATTGACTTTGACAAGCGTGAATGTTAGCATTCCTAAAAAAATATCTTGGAGTACTTCATTAATTTATTCAATTAATAAAAATACAATAAAACATCTGTATGGAAAAATGATTGATGTTTTAGATGATAAAGGTAATGTTATTGGACGACGTGAAGATGATGATGTGCAGAATGGTTGGTATATCGGGCATGGAATTCGTGATATTTATGACTATAAATGGCTTGGTGTTTGGCAGATGGGTGAAGAGTATGAAGCAAATAAATATGGTAAACAACCAGGTGATCCAAAACTTCTTGACGTCAATGGAGATGGTGTAGTTAATACAAATGATAAAGTATGGTTGGGTTCAAGTACTCCCCGTTATAGAATGTCTCTTCGTAGTGATTTGAGATTACTTAATTGTATTGATTTCTCTTTTGTTCTTCGTGGAGAATTTAATTATCTTGGGATAGATAATTTAGCTAGAAATGAGGATAATCGTTATTTTGAAAGTGCTAATTCCACTTGGACAGAATATTGGACTCCATGGAATCCTAATAGCGAATATGCCCGTTTGGGTGCTGACTGTTCAAATCCAACAGTAAATATTTATAAGAAAAGAAATTACGTCAAAATGCAGAATATGTCATTAGCTTATACATTCCCTCAAAAGCTTTTAAGTAAACTTATGATTGAGAATTTAAAACTGAGCTTCAATGTGGATAATGCATTTGTTCTATCAAAATGGAGAACTTCTGACCCGATGACCAAAGGTATTACTCCTCGTATCTTCACGTTTGGAATAAATATGACCTTGTAATCTGATAGAATGAATAAACAAATAAAGATTTTCAAATGAGAACAAAAAAATATATAGTTAAGGGGTTAGCAACTTGCTTAATGTTAGCTAGCTTATCGGCTTGTGTAGATCTAGAGCCTAAGCCAATGTCTTTTTTAACACCGGAGAATACTTTTGTAGATAAAAACGGTTTGGAAACGTTGCTTTGTCTGTGCCGTAAACAGATGAATTTCGAATGGTTTGGAGATGCTTTTAATTCATCAAACTGTGAAACATTTTCTGTATACGAGTATGCATGGTCAGATATGGCTGTAATGGGAGGACCTGAAACAAAGGAAATTCACAATATGGAAACTCAATTGACTCCTACTACTAATGAATATTTGCATCTTCGCTATTGGAGCTTTGGATGGAATGGTATTAAATATGCCAATACAGTGATTAGTCGTGTGCCTAAGGCTTCAGGTATTAGTACAGAGGAAGAAAGAAATGCACTACTTTCTGAGGGTTATTTCCACCGTTCATATTGGTATTATTTACTGGTAAATCAGTTTGGAGATTTACCCTTGATATTGGATGAAATAACTGAACCTAAATTGGACTTTAATACTGTTTCTAGAAAAACTATTCTTGCACAGCTGAAAAAAGATATGGAATTTGCAGTGCAATGGTTACCAATAGATGCTCCACGCGGCAGTATTAATAGAGCAGCTGGTGAGCATTTGCTAGCTAAAATATGCCTTTGTACTGGTGATTTCCAAGAGGCTGTAGATGCTACGACCAGATGTATCAATAATTACGGATTACACCTGATGACTCAACGTTTTGGCGTTAATATATCAGATAAAACAAAAGATGTGTTCAATGATTTGTTCCAAGAGGAAAATATAAGTCTTGCAGAGAATAAAGAGGCTATTATAGTAGGTCAAGAACGTTTTGGATTAGAAGGATGTTCTTCAGCGAGTGGTTCAAATCGTAAGCGTAATTTCTGTCCTCAGTGGCATTCTGGAAGTAAAGTGAAAACACCGGATGGTAAACAGGGAACAACAGATGCATCGGGTATTTATGGTGGATATGAAGAGTTAGAATTTTTGGGAAGGGGTCTTGCTAAGGTACGCCCAACAAATTATGCTCAATATACACTTTGGAATAATTGTAGCAATGATTTGAGACATAATTCTAACAATTGGTTTGACAAGTCTCGAATCTATTATAACCGTCCTGCTGCTAACGGTGGTAGTAGCAAATATTTTGGACAACCAGTAAATCCGGTTTATGTAACTGACACAATGCGTTGCTATTTTTCATTTCCTATTGTGAAAGTGTTGATTGATAAAGATGATATAAAAGCTGGTGGAAATGTTCCTGTGGGTGGTTTTACTGATCAGTATATATTCCGTCTTGCTGAGACTTATTTGATGAGAGCTGAGGCATATTGGTGGTTAGGTCAGATGGACTTGGCTAAAGAAGATGTGAATACAATTCGTCGTCGTGCTCAAGCGCCAGAGCTAGAATCTGTTACACTGGATGATATCTTGGACGAAAGAGCCAGAGAGCTGTATTTGGAGGAACATCGCAAAACTGAACTTACACGTATTGCTTTCTTAATGGCAGAAAAGGGTTTGGATGGATATTCTCTGGAGAACTTTTCTACAAAGAATTGGTATTACGATCGTATTATGCAGAAAAACAACTTCTTTTCACAACAATACTATTATTCGACAAATGCTTTCGTAATGAAACCGTACCATGTACTTTGGCCGATACCACAAAATGCTATTAAGTCAAATACCCAAGGTCATATCAATCAAAATCTTGGCTATGACGGTGCTGAAAATAATATATCAGTTAAATGATTAATTTAAAGAATATATGAAAAATAAATATATATTACTAGCTTTTGCTCTCATGGGGAGTTTAATGTCTTGTTCTGAAAGTGACAAATTGGTAAAAGAAAAATTCGTTCACCCTTATTCAAATCCATTAACTAATTTTAGTTCGGCAGATCCTTCTGTATTAAAAGTAAATAATCAATTGTTTTATACATATTGCACAAATACAATCATCCGTAAATCAGAGGATTTGATTAACTGGACTGATGCAGGTCCTATGTTCTCAACAAAACCGTCGTTTGTTACAGATAGTGGGGCAGCTGTATGGGCACCATCTATTCAAAAAATAGGCGACAAGTATATATTGTATTATGCAATGTCTGCTATGGGAAAACCTGAAACAGCAGGTATAGGAACAGCTTATGCTGATACCCCTGAGGGTCCTTTCAATATAGACAAATCTGTTGATGGTAAAGGTAAATTATTTTCTTCTGCTGAAATTGGAATAAGAAACTCTATTGATCCTTGTTATTTTGAAGAGAACGGTCAAAAATGGTTGTTTCTCGGAAGTTTTAATGGTATTTATGCTGTAAAACTGTCAGATGATGGCATGAGAGTAGCTCCTGATCTTGCAACAGCTAAAGCCGAAAAAATACAAATTGCAGGTGATGCTTTTGAAGCATCATATATTTATAAACGAGGTGATTATTACTATTTATTTGCATCTGTTGGTGCTTGCTGCAGTTCAATGTTGAGTACTTATACAACAGTTGTTGGACGCTCTACTTCTTTGTTAGGCCCGTATGTAAATAAGAAGGGAGAAAGTATGCTTGATAATAGTTATGAAATAATTATTAAGGCAAATGATCGTTTTGTAGGTCCAGGACATAATTCAGAAATTATTCAAGATAGTGAAGGTAATGACTGGATGTTATATCATAGTTATGATAGACATACCCCTAGTAAAGGACGCTATTTGATGATTGATAAAATTGTTTGGGAAGATGGTTGGCCTAGTATTGCAAATGATAGCCCATCGAGTGAGGCTGAAGCGCCTGTTTGTAATCAGGATTGATCTTAATAGAGAATATTTTAATAGATGGTTTCCCTGCTATAAACTCCTAGTTTATGGTAGGGAAACTATTGAAATTTAAATAAAATTCTAATAATAAAAGAATGTCGTTGGGCGATTCTCTTATGCATCAATTTCGCTAACAATAAAGAAAGCAAATCCCGAATTGTGGTTACAATGACTATTATCATATTTTGGCCATATAAAACGAATAAGAAGATACGATAGATGATGAATGCAATACAAAAAATGAAAGCCAAATAAAGCTGATTGTTAAATAATTGGATATTGAGTATTGTAATATTATGATTCTTTGTTTTTTTGAACATTTCTAACCACTTTTGATAGTCTTAAATTGAATTAACCAAAAGTTTATCTATTGAAAAATGAAACAAGAATTTATTAACCGACGTGAATTTTTAAGAAATCTTGGAATTGTGGGTGCAGGAGCTGTATTAGCTGCAAGTCCTTGGTTGTCTGCTTTTTCGGAAGTAACGTTAACAGGCAAAGAAAAATGTCGTTTGGGAGTTATCGGAACTGGATCACGCGGACAGTTTCATATTGGCTTTCTATTGAAGAACTCAAAGGTAGAGATTGTTGCTCTGTGCGATATTTATCGTCCGTCAATTGAAGAGGCTCATAAACTTATCCCTTCGGCTAAAGTTTATGGTGACTACCGGAAGTTATTGGAAGATAAAACAATTGATGCTGTTCTTGTGGCAACTCCCTTGAATACTCATTACAAAATTGTGATGGATGCGTTTGATGCAGGTAAACATGTGCTTTGTGAGAAATGTATTGGCTATAATATTGAAGAATGCCACAATATGTATAAACGCCATAAGGAGACTGGCCTGATTTTCTTTACTGGACAACAACGTCTTTTCGACCCACGTTACATAAAGGCTATGGAGATGATTCATCGTGGCGTATTTGGAGAAATCAATTCTATCCGCACCTTTTGGAATAGAAATGGAGATTGGAGAAGACCTGTTCCCTCGCCTGAGCTGGAGCACCTCATCAACTGGAGGTTGTATCGCGAATCTTCCAAAGGGTTGATGACCGAACTTGCTTGTCATCAATTACAAATAGGTAGCTGGGCTTTGCGCAAACTTCCAGAAAAAGTTATGGGGCAGGGTGCTATAACCTTTTGGAAAGATGGCAGAGAGGTATATGATAATATTAGTTGTATATACGTCTTTGACGATGGGGTGAAAATGACATTTGACTCCGTTACTTCTAACAAATTTTATGGATTGGAAGAACAAATAATGGGTAATTTGGGAACAGTTGAGCCTGAGCGTGGCAAATATTTCTTTGAAGATGTTTCTCCTGCACCGGGATTTTTACAGATGGTAAATGACCTTGAAAATAAACTTTTTGGCTCACTTCCTTTTGCAGGAACGAGTTGGGCTCCGGAAACAGCAAACGAAAATAATGGTGAGTATATACTTGGCGAACGCCCGAATACGGATGGAACCTCGCTCTTATTGGATGCTTTTGTGGAAGCTGTCATCACTCGTCGACAGCCTACTCGGATTGCAGAAGAAGGCTACTACGCAAGTGTTCTTTGCCTGTTAGGACATCAAGCTATTGAAGAAGGACGCATTCTTTCTTTCCCTGATGAATACAAGATTGATTATTTGAACCATAAACCTCAAACACTACTTGGAGTATGAAAGATACCTTTATAACTGCTCGAAGAAAAAAATATGAGTTAATCACATTTCTGGTATGCTTTTTGATGGCCAATCTAGCCAATATTTATGCGATTATAGCTTATCATACCCCAGCTCTCGAACTAATTACTTCTATCTTGTATGTATTTATTTTTGCTGTTGCACTCTACATCTTCTGGTGTTTAATACGACTGCTTAAATATGGGTTGAGGATATTATTCTCAAAAAAATGAGAATGAAATGTTGACTGAATGAAAAACGATACTATACAACACCTGACAAAGTCAATGAGTAACGGTAGGCAGTTACTATACTCATGGTTTACTTCGATGCACACACGTGTTGACATTCTATTATACAGACAAGATGAAAAGAATATTCAGCTTGAAATAGCTAATTTGATACATGACGAATTAAAGCGATTGGAACAACTTGCCAACTTCTATGATGACAGCGAACTCTCGCGAATTAATAATGAAGCTGCTAAGTACCCGGTTAAGGTCAGTCCTGAACTCTTTGAAATTCTCTCTTTCTGTTTATCTGCGCATAAACGCACATTTGGTTGTTTTGATATTGCAATCCATTCCGATAATTATGATAAGGATACTATCCATGCTATAAGCTTGTCAGCTGAAGATCGAACAATTTTCTTTAGTCGAGAAGGTGTACGAATAAATCTTTCCGGTTGCCTAAAAGGGTATGCTTTAGAACGAATACGAAATATTCTAAATAATAACGGACAAGAAAATGCTTTGATTAATTTGGGCAACAGTTCAGTTCTTGCATTAGGTAATCACCCATACGGTGAGGGCTGGAAAGTTGGCTTCGGAAATGGAATGACTAGCGGCTCCGGCGAAGATGAAGTCTGGCTCTTTAATGAATGTTTAACCACCTCGGGTAATGATTCAGAAGAACGGATGCATATCATCGATCCGTGCAACGGTAAACTAGTTGATGGACATCGTCAGGTAGCCGTTGTTACGAATAGCGGGATGGAAGGTGAAATCTTATCTACTGCTTTGTTTGTCGTTCTTATAGAGCAAAGAGAAGAGTTACTAAAATGTTTCTCACCTCGCTGGGTTCAGTATCTTTCTGTGAATAAAAACATTTCAAGGGGAAGATATACTTATGTGTAAAAGCAATAATGTTGACCTCGAAAAACATAATATTAACTAATCAATGAAAAACTATGGTATCCAGAAGAGATTTTCTCAAGACTATGACAATGGCATCTGCCGGGCTGGCAGTAGGCTCTAACGGGTTGCTGAATGCTGCCTCGTTGAATGTAGGACAAAAGCCAAAGATGAAAGCTAAAGTGAAGATAGCTTATGTAGGTATTGGTAACCGTGGCGAACAAGTTATAGGAGAATTTGCTCGAACAGGAATGATTGAAGTAGTTGCACTCTGTGATGTGGACATGGGTGCCAAACATACCCAGAAGGTTATCGGCATGTATCCTAAAGCGAAACAATTCAGGGACTTCCGTCAGATGTTTGATAAGGCGGGAAACGAGTTTGATGCAGTAGTCATTGCTACGCCCGATCATTCACATTTTCCCATCAGTATGCTGGCATTGGCATCAGGCAAGCATGTATATGTAGAAAAACCTTTGGCACGTACTTTCTACGAAGCAGAGTTACTGATGCAAGCTGCGCGCCGACATCCTGAATTGGCAACGCAAGTGGGAAATCAGGGACATTCCGAGGCTAATTATTTTCAGTTTAAAGCATGGATGGACGCGGGTATCATCAAAGATGTTACAGCTGTCACAGCTCATATGAATAACGTTCGTCGTTGGCATAAATGGGATTCTAATATCTACAAACTGCCTGAAGCTCAGCCTATCCCAAAAGATATGGATTGGAATACATGGCTCGGAGCTGCTCCATATCATGAATACAACGAAAAATATCATCAGGGCGAATGGCGTTGTTGGTACGATTTTGGCATGGGAACTTTAGGTGATTGGGGTGCACATATTCTTGATACTGTACACGAGTTTCTTGAACTTGGTTTGCCGTATGAAGTGTCAATGTTGTATGAGAAGGGACATAATGATTATTTCTATCCTTACTCGTCCACTATTCTGTTCCGCTTCCCTCAACGTAAAGGAATGCCACCCGTAGATATTACGTGGTATGACGGACTAGATAATTTGCCGCCTATTCCTGCCGGATATGGTGTATCTGGCCTTGATCCAAACATCCCTAAAACAAATCAGGGAGATGCGCCTGCCACACAACTTAATCCCGGAAAAATAATATATACGAAAGATTTAATATTTAAAGGAGGAAGTCATGGAAGCACACTGTCAATCATTCCTGAAGAAAAAGCAAGAGAAATGGCAGATAAATTACCTGTAGTACCCCAAAGCCCTTCCAATCATTTTGAAAATTTCTTGTTGGCTTGTAACGGCATAGAGAAAACACGTTCATCGTTCGAAATTAATGGTGTGTTGAGTCAGGTATTCTCACTCGGTGTTATGGCACAACGCCTTAATACCCAGTTGTTCTTTGATAGCCGTACTAAACAAATTACAAACAATCAATTTGCTAATGCAATGTTAACAGGAATCCCTCCACGTAATGGTTGGGAAGAATTCTATAAGTTGTAAAAATTAGTTTTAATTCTATATAATAAAAAATGTCATTATGTGTAAGAAAGTACTTGTATTATTATCATTCATTATTCCTTTTCAGCTCTTATTTGCTCAAACTAAGCTACTAACCGATTTTCCGAAAGGGTGCACGCCCCAAGAAGTAGGTAAACGATTGGCGTATCATTTTGTAGATGGAAAGCATATGCTTCATGCCGGAAAATGGATTAGTTATCCTGAAACTTTTAATTGGAGTGGAGCACTTAAATTTGGTGCAATAACAAAAGATAAAAAACTTATTAAGCTTCTGCAAGATAAATTTGAGCCTTTGTTTACAACAGAAAAGGCATTGTTACCCATTATGAATCATGTTGATTTGAATATGTTTGGAAGTTTGCCTTTGGAAATGTATCGAGTAACAAAAGATAAACGATATCTGGATTTAGGACTCCCTTATGCTGAAACCCAATGGGAAGTGCCTGAAAATGCAAATCCAGAACAAAAGGCTTGGGCTGAAAAAGGTTATTCCTGGGAAACACGTTTATGGATTGATGACATGTATATGATCACTATTGTACAAACTCAAGCTTATAAAGTGACCAAAGATCGGAAATTTATTGATAGAGCAGCAAAAGAAATGGTACATTATCTGGATGAGTTACAACGTCCGAATGGTCTTTTCTATCATGCACCTGATGTGCCATTCTATTGGAGTCGCGGAAATGGATGGATGGCTGCTGGTATGGCAGAGTTACTTCAGTGCTTGCCTAAAGATAGCAAAGATCGCCCTCGTATCCTGAAAGGTTATCAATCTATGATGAAAAGTTTAAAGAATTATCAAAATTCAAATGGTTTATGGAATCAGTTGATTAATGAATCGGATTGTTGGGCAGAAACATCAGGATCGGCTATGTTTACTTTTGCACTTATAAAAGGAGTAAAAAATGGCTGGCTAGATGCAAAAGAATATGCTCCTGTTGTCCGTAAAGCCTGGATAGCTTTAGTTTCATATATCAACGATCGTGATGAAGTAACAGAAGTTTGTGTGGGAACAAATAAGAAGAATGACAAACAGTACTATTACGATCGTCCCCGCCATGCAGGCGATTATCACGGACAGGCTCCATACCTTTGGTGCGCTGTCGCTCTTTTAGAAAAGTAAGAGGTATAAATTGCATTATTAGAAATAGAAGGATATGAAGAATTTATTATTATCGATTTTACTTTTATTTTGTGTTGCCTCCTTGCAGGCACAAAACTGGGAACCTCTTTTCAATGGCAAAAACCTGAAAGGATGGAAAAAACTAAATGGGAAAGCTGAGTATAAAGTAGTGGGTGATGTCATTGTGGGTAAACCTAAAATGGGAACTTCCAATACTTTTCTGGCAACTACTAAGAACTATGGAGACTTTATTCTTGAGTTTGATTTTAAAGTAGATAATGAATTAAACTCTGGAGTACAATTCCGTAGCGAGAGTAAAAAGGAATATCAAAATGGTCGAGTACATGGCTATCAATTTGAAATTGATCCGTCATCCCGTGCCTGGTCGGGCGGTATATATGATGAGGCTCGTCGCAATTGGATATATCCTTTGACACAGAATCCGTCTGCAAAGACAGCTTTTAAAAATAACGAATGGAATAGAGCACGTATTGAGGCCTTCGGTAATTCTATTCGTACATGGATCAACGGCGTTCCATGTGCTAATATTTGGGACAATATTACACCAACTGGCTTTATTGCTTTGCAAGTACATTCCATCAATAATGCTTCTTATGAGAATAAATGTGTGAGTTGGAAGAACATTCGTATTTGTACCGAAAATGTAGCTTCTTATCTAACTCCTGAAGCAAATGAGGCACCTGAAATTAACCTTATCGCTAATACGCTTTCTTCACGTGAAGCAAAAGATGGATGGACTTTGCTTTGGGATGGCAAGACAAGTAATGGATGGAAAGGAGCTAAGCTTTCTACTTTTCCTGCAAAAGGTTGGATCATGGAAAACGGAATTCTGAAAGTGATGAAGAGTGGAGGAGCTGAATCTGCTAATGGTGGTGACATCGTGACTACTCGTAAATACAAGAACTTTATTCTGAAAGTAGATTTTAAGATTACTGAAGGAGCAAATAGTGGAGTTAAATACTTCGTTAATCCTGATTTAAATAAAGGAGAAGGCTCTGCAATTGGTTGTGAATTCCAGATACTTGATGATGAAAAACATCCTGATGCAAAACTTGGTGTAAAAGGTAACAGAAAATTAGGATCATTATATGATCTTATTCCTGCTCCCGAAAATAAACCTTTTAACAAAGGAGAATTCAATACGGCCACTATTATAGTTAAAGGTAATCATGTGGAACATTGGTTGAATGGAGTAAAACTTATCGAATACACACGTAATAATGATATGTGGAACGCTTTGGTTGCTTATAGCAAATATAAGAATTGGCCTGATTTCGGAAATCCTTCAGAAGGCAATATCCTCTTACAAGATCACGGAAATGAAGTCTGGTTTAGTAATATAAAGATTAAGGAACTTAAGTAGAAACATCTTAATGAAAGGCATGTTAACTAAAAAACATGCCTTTCTGTTTTTTATAAATGCTTATACAATTCATACTTTAACTTCATATGATGGTAATTCGTTATAGCAAGAATGTGTTTACAACAATAATAATGCTTGTCTGTTTATTATTGATATCCTGTTCTACATCCAGGAATATCAATAATAAAGATCAAGATATTAAATCCAGCAGATACGTTGGTAATAACAATACACAGGTAGATATTTGTATCTATGGTGCTACACCTGCAGGTATTATGGCAGCTTATACAGCTAAAAAGAAAGGAAAATCTGTAATTCTTATAGAGCCAAGTAATAGAATTGGTGGATTAACAGCAGGTGGACTAGGGTGGACGGATATTGGAAATAAAAGTATCATCAGAGGCTATGCCCTTCAATTTTATAATCGAATAGGTCGGTCTTATGGAGAAAATGAGCCCAAGTTTACTTTTGAACCTAAAGTAGCGTTGGCAACTTTCAAAGGATTTCTCGAGGAAGCCGGAATAACAGACGTATTATACCAATATCATATTATTAATGTTCAAAAGAGAGGAAATGAGATTATCGGAATAAGCCTGGAGGATTCTAATCGACCTCTCAAAATAACCAGAAAAACGGTGTCAGCAAAAATATTTCTGGATTGCAGTTATGAAGGAGATTTAATGGCCAAAGCAGGCGTCTCTTATACAGTTGGCCGAGAAGCAAACTCACAATATGGCGAAACTGGTAATGGTGTCCAAATGAATCTAAAACATCAGTTTCCAGATGGGGTAGACCCGTACAAAATAAAAGGTAATCCATCCAGTGGATTGCTTTATGGAATTCTTTCTGAACCAATTGGAAAAACAGGAGCTGGTGATAAACATGTTCAATCCTACAATTTCCGAATTACCCTCACCAATGATGAGAACAACAGAATACCGATAACCCGTCCTGAAAATTATGATTCAACAAAATATGAACTACTGTTACGTCTGAAAGAAGTTTCACCATGGAAAACGTATAAGGATTGTTTAAAATGGGATATGATGCCCAATCATAAATGTGATATCAACAATCAGGGAGGCTTTTCTACAGACATGATTGGAGATAGTTGGAATTATCCGGAAGCTTCTTATATAGATCGTGAGAAGATATATAATAATCATCTTGATTATACAAAAGGTCTGTTATACTTCATGTGGACGGATAATCGGATCCCGGCAAATATCCGTCATGAACTGCAAAAATGGGGATATCCAAGAGATGAGTACGAAGAGAATGAACATTTTACACCTCAGTTATATATCCGTGAATCACGGAGAATGATCGGTAGAATGGTAATGACACAGCAGTACTGCGAAAATACAAAAGTTGCAGATGATCCGATTGCATGGGCCGCATATACAATGGATTCACATAACTGTGGACGATATGTGGTAAATGGAATGGTGAAAAATGAGGGCGATGTTCAAATCTATCTGAAAGATTCCTATAATGTTTCTTACAGAGCTATTACGCCTCAGGAAGCTGAAGCGAGAAATCTCTTGGTTCCCGTTTGTCTGTCGGCATCACATATAGCCTATGGATCTATTCGGATGGAACCTGTTTTTATGGTACTCGGACAAACTTCAGCCATTGCAGCTTGTCAGGCAATTGACCGGTATGATAACTGTGTTCAAAAAGTGAATTCGCATCAAGTAATCAGAGAATTTGAACAAATGAAATAATAAAAGACTTATATGAAAATACTGAAAACATTACTTTTTCTACTGTTGGGAGTACCAGGATTTATACATGGCTCTGTATATAATAGTGAAAGAGCCGGTTGTATCAATCTAGACTCAAAAGCTATTCATGAAGGAACTTTTGAATGGAAAATGAAAAAGGCAGATCAAGTAGGAGTGGCAGGAGAAATAATCTCTAAAGCTGGGTACAGCGAAACTAGTTGGCTTGATGCTGTAGTACCCGGTACCGTATTAAGCTCGTTGGTTTATAATAAGGTTTTTCCAGAACCCTATTTTGGCGACAACAATAAAATTACTAACAAAAAGATACCTGATATTTCCGAAGTAGGTAATTCATTTTATACCTATTGGTTCCGCACAGAATTTGAGGTGCCAGCTTCGTTCAAAGGCAAAACCATTTGGCTTCAGCCAGACGGTATCAATTATCGGGCTGAAGTATGGGTGAACGGACATTTACTCAATACCATGATGGGAATGTTTAAGAACGACTATATCAATATCACCGATTTTGTTAATATTGGTAAGAATAATGCTATTGCCATATTAGTTCATCCAGTCGACATGCCAAGTAACTATACTCCCAAAGCATGGGGAGCTAAAGGAGAATTTCAAAATGGCGGTGATGGAAATATTGGTCTCAATGTAACCCAATTGATGACTGTGGGTTGGGATTTTACTTATCCAGATGGTATTCGAGACAGAAATACTGGTATTTGGAGAGGAATCTCTCTGTATGCTACAGGGAAAGTTGCATTACGACATCCTTTTGTCAAATCATCTTTTGATAAAGGAAACTTTAATGTTGCTCACGAAGATGTATCAGTTGAAATAATAAATCCCAATAATACACGACCTTTAAAGTGTGTGGTTAAGGGCGAAATTGTAGGTGAAGGTATCACCTTTACTAAAACAATTGACATACTTCGTGGTGAAGAGAAAGTCTGTAATTTCTCTTGCAAAGATTTTGCACAGTTGAATATGGCTCAGCCTAAATTGTGGTGGCCTGTAAACAAAGGTCCACAAAACTTATATACACTAAAGATGTCCGTCTCGGTTGATGGTGTAGTCTGTGATTCTTTAATTTCAAGATTTGGCATTAGGGATATTCATGTAACAACTAAAACTCCCGATGGTTCCAAGATGTTTATCGTCAATGGTAAGCCCTTATTCATTAGAGGCACGAACTGGGTTCCTGAGGCGATGTTAAGAACTTCAGATAATCGTATGGATGCAGAATTGAAATACACAGCGCAATCTGGAGTCAATCTTCTTCGCATATGGGGAGGAGGTATTGCTGAATCAGATCGTTTCTACCAACTTTGTGATGAATTGGGCATGTTGGTATGGCAAGAGTTCTGGTTAACAGGTGATACCAAGCATCCGCAAGACAAAGCCCTGTATTTGGCGAATGTAGAATCAACAGTTAAGAGAATTCGCAATCATGCAGCATTAGCATTCTATGTTGCTTCTAATGAAAGTTCTGAAGTAACAGGAACTCCAGAGTTGCTTAGTCGCTTGGATGGGACAAGACCTTATCAGATGCAGTCGGAATGTGATGGCGTACATGATGGTAGTCCTTATAAGCAAGTTAATCCAATGCAACACTATGAAGATAGTGCATCAGAACGAGGAAGCCGTATATACGGTTTTAACCCAGAATATGGAGCGCCTACATTACCGGTATACGAGTCTCTAAAAGAGATGATGGACAGCAAGGATTTGTGGCCAATCAATAAAAAGGTATGGGATTATATGGATGGAAATGGTTTTCATCGAATGACATCTTTATATAATGACTTGGTTAATCAGTATGGAAAATCAAAGACCATTGAAGAATACTGTGAGAAAGCCCAGTTTGTAGGAGCTATGAATTCCAAAAGTATCTGGGAATGTTGGAACTATAACAAATTTAACCATGGTGACCGTTTCTGTTCGGGGCTGCTTTTCTGGTATCACAACTGTCCGAATCCTCAAGTTTCAGCAAGGATGTGGGATTGGTCATTAGAGCCTACTGCATCTCTTTATCATACAGCTAACTCATTAAAACCTCTACATGTACAATTTGACTATCTGAAGAATTCCGTTTCGGTCGTTAATGATTATAACCAGTCGTTTAAAGGATACAAAGTAATAGCTCAGGTGTTCAATATGGATAGCAAAAAAGTTCTTGAAAGGATGGCTACTGTTGATATTGAAGAAGATGGTGTCTCTAATGATGTAATAAAGTTGGTATTTCCAAAGAATATATCACAGGTTCACTTCATCAATTTAATTTTGAAAGACGAGACAGGAAAAGTGGTTTCAACAAACTTCTATTGGCGGTCAAACGACACATATCAAGGCCGGACTACTATTACAGGGCCTTGTACCTCGGGATTCGAAAGTTTGAATAATATGGCGAAGGCAAAGGTTAAGTTATCTTGTACAACACAACTTAAGGAAAATAAGATGTACATAGAGGTAATTGTTAGAAATGTTGGAAATCAGATTGCTTTTTTCAATCAACTCCAACTGCTAAATGAAAAGCATTCTCCAGTCCGTCCTTCTTACTACTCTGACAATTTCTTCACTTTATTGCCAGGTGAAAAAAAGGTTATCAAGATTGAGACTGCAGCAAAGAATCTGTCAGTTCATAATATCCTTGTCTTTAAAGGATGGAATACGGATAAAATGAGTTATACTCTAAAATAAAAAGTAAAAAGATGAAGAAAGAATATTTTTGACTTAATATTTTGTAATATCTCTAATATTTTACCGTAATTTGCATTGAAGTTGCTTATTATTAAATAAATGTGTTCATTCGTTTAATAATGAGCAACTTATTCTATTTTTATTAAAAGACATAACGAGAGGTAAGATAATAAATTTTTATTCTGATGCGGATTATTAGGTATATCATTTTAGTTTTTGCATTGACAGGTATCTTGTTGGGATGTACTCCTCAACCTGAAGCAGCCAGACTATTGGAGCAAGCTAATCAGTTGCTTGATAAAGAACAGGCTGATAGTGCCTTAAAGCTAATTGATTCTATCTATTACCCCGAAAAAAGTTTTAGTAAGGAGCAATATATGCAATACCTGATTTCTCGTGTGCGTGCTCGTTATAAAACTATGCATGATATAACAGCAGATTCTTCCGTTTTTACTGCATGGAATTACTATCGTTGGAAAGCTGACAATCCAAAATGGACTACTTTAGCCGCATTTTATAGTGGATGTGTCTATGCTGAGCAGAAAAATCTTAATAAAGCAATGCATGCTTATACAGAGTCACTCAACGAAGCTGTAAAAACGCAAGAAAATAACCTTAAAGGACTAGCTCAAAATGGAATAGGAGATTTACTTGAGGAGCAAGGACTTTATGAACAGGCTCTCAGGGCATACCAGAAAACAAATAAACTCTATTGGTATAATAGTAAAGACAAAATTGTATCCATTAGCAATGAGGGACGGTCTTACTTATTGATGAACGAGGTAGATAGTGCTTTAATGGTCTTTCAGAGTGGTATAAAATTAGCAGAGAAAAAGAAAGATAAGAATGAAGAATCACTATTGATGCAAAATATCAGTCTGGCATATTCTCAAAAACAAGAATATAAACAAGCTCTCAGGGCTATTCAGTATTCGTTTCAGCTAAATACCGATTCTGCAGAAATACTTCGATATTATGTCAACTTTGGTAAGTTATACACATTTATGGGCATGGAAGATTCTGCTTCTTACTATTACAATCATGTAAAAAGTAAAGTGCAAAAGCTTACTAATTACTATCTGCAAGCAAGTACATATCTTGCGCTTGCAAATTGGGAGAAAAGCAGAAATAATTATGCTTCAGCATTTGATTACATGGACAAACGTGCTTCATCCATTGAAAATATTATGCAAGAGCGAAACAAGAGTTCTGTTCTTGATATTGAAAAAAAATACGATTTTGAATTACTGAAAAACGCCCATGACAAACAGATCATTCATTTACAATCATGGTTACTTTTATTGGCTGCATTGCTCGTGCTCAGCGGTGGTACATTTACGATTTACACCATAAGACGAAAAAATCAGATGATTACTGCTCAGCAAACTATCAATACATTGAAAAATATGAATCGCGAATTAAGCACCACTATTTATCGGCATAATGCCGATCTGCACAATGCGGTTCTGGTACAATGTGATATTGCAAAAAAGATAATTCGCTTCAATCAGGATATTGAGAAATATGAATCTTTGCAGACCAGTCCTGTTCAGATGATGCAAAGAATAAATAAAATATTTTATGGCGAAAAGAAAATTGAGGAGCAGTGGGAAACCATACTTAAGTCCATAAATCTGGTTCGTCCTGGTTTTGCAAAACAGATAGAAACAGCATTTACCAATTTGTCTGTTTACGAATTCCGTATTTGTTTATTAACCTATGCCGGATTTAAAATACAAGAAATAGCAATTATTCTTAATCAAAAACCAAATACAATTCAGACCAGACGATCAAGCATCAGAAAGAAAATGGGAATAGAAGCCGGAGCCGACATTGCAGAGTTTTTGGATCAACATCTAAATTAGGATAATCCTTCCATCATTACAACCTTATTTTTCCTTAAAACAGATGCACTTCTGATTTTAATCTCGCTTTATTGCTTGTAAAAACCTATATTTTAAACTGTACAAAGATTTGTAAATCAATTATTTAAAAATGTAGGATTTCAAAAACCTATATTTTACTCCTTTATCCAGTAACTCCTCTTTTTTACACTTCTTTTTTGTTCTACATTTGCTTTTAAACAATGAAAAATATAAATGAAAAAGAAGATCTATTTAATAAGTTCAAGACTACTATTTGCCTTATCATTATTGATGTTTGTATCTTGTTCAGATGATGACAATCAAGCAGAAAACAATCAACCACAAGTAACCAAAGGACGATTTGATAATACACCTTTTGTTTGGGATGAAATCTATGCTCAACGTCCGGCTGATGACATTTACATTGGCGACCTCAATGTTAGTTTAGTGAAAGATAATGGAAGTATAACAAGAAGTAGTCGTAGAGAAGACTCCAATATCAGCTCATCCGATAATTTGTTTATAATCAGCCCTGTTGACGTATATGTAGGTGCTGCATATACAAAATCATCTTTTCCATATAAGTTTGATAAGGAGATCTCAAAAGAGAGAAATCCGATTGATATTGTCTTTGATTTCAAAGACCCCTTCATTGATAAAATTACCTGCGAAACTGGATCTGTAGGATATAAAATGTCTCTTAAATCGGCCATTAATTCGAATGAATATCAAAAACAATTGGCTGGTAACGAGCCCGATCCGGAATATTATATCACTCAATATAGCTCGTCCTCTGATTTGGAAAAAGCATTTTCCGGAAATACATCTTTAGGTAGCGCGTTTAGTGCAAAGGTTTCAGATAATAGTAAGAACAGAAATATTCGGAGCCGTACATTAGCAAAGATAGTCAGCATCAATTTCTCTGTGTATATGGATACACCTCCTGTAAGCAAAGGCTTTTTCAAAGATACAGCTATCAACAAAAAAGATAAATTCAGTGATGCCGACTTGCCGGTTTATGTACGGTTGCTAACTTATGGTAAAGTGGCTTATGTAGCCATTGAAAGTGAATACTCTTATTCCGAAGTAAAGCAAGCTCTTGATGCAGCAATTAAATATAAATTTGAAAGTGTAAATATGAAAAAGGACCAACTGATTACAAAAATATTCGGCAAATCGTCCACTACTATATTTGCTATTTCAGATAATTCATCTCAATCTTTCTTTATGAATGAGGTGGCTGATTTAAGCAGTTTTTTTTCTGCAAATAATGCTACAATAACATATGGATACCCTATTTATCTGGAAGGAAGGTACGTTTATGACAATTCTTCATATTTGCAGGCAAATATTTCTTCATTATGAACCGTTTCTTCCTTTTATTGATCAGATTCATCCTATCAATGCATAAATAAAATATTATTTTTATGTTTTATTTATGCTAACATGAAAAAGAAACTGTTATTATTATTGTTACTGATAGGTGCTTTCTTTACGATAACCATATCAGGAAAAGAAACTATTCCTCCATCTTGTTTTACCAATAGTCATGATATAACCTCATTACATGCGTGGGGGCCTTATTCTAAACGTTATGCCGGAATATCACATATCCCCGACATGCAGAAAGGAATGCGTTTTGATTTTTCTGTTATGCCGGGATATTATCGTAGCCGGCAACTAATTCCTCATGTCCTTTTTGAGTCATCTTATTATCCATGGGACATTAATCCTTCCATGAACCGTATAACATACCGTTATGAACTGGAATGGAAAGATCGTGTATTTACCGATGTCACCTACTATGTGCTAGACGAACATTGCACACTGGTAGGCATGCGCTGTGTCAATAATACTACGGTTAATCAAAATCTGGTGCTCAACCTGATGGCTTATATTGACTATGAGCAGGAACAACCTCAGGTTAAAGTTCCAGAAAATATGAATGTACAATGGTACAATGCTACCGATTATTTATTAAATGAGCCAGCACACAAATCTCCCCAATATAATTTAGTATATGATGGATGGAAAAGAAATGAAATGCAAACCTCACAGTCGCTAAGCGGGTTTGTTCTGGGTAAAGAATTTGGCAAAGAAAAGGGAGATAAAATTGTTTATGAGGTGAATATCCTTCCGGGAAAAGAAAAAGGGATGTTAGGTTTTAGGTATAATACAGCTAAGGAAAAAACTGCAACTTTTCAAATGAAAGGACTGGTTGAAAGTCCTCTGAAGCTAAAAGGTTCTGGAGAATACACCATAGCCTTAGTTCCTTATTCATGTAAAAAACCAGGAAAATACCTTTTAGAGTTACGCTCTGAGGGTACTAGTAGTACTGCCTTAGATGGCTTCTTTATAGGAAGTGAAGAGGAAATGAAGAAAATTGAAATAGTTCCAAGATCCTTATCTTTTAATCCTAAAATAGAGACAGGAAATGAAAATCAGGATTTTAGTTTAAAATATGATGGCTGTAATAACTATTATGGAATAGCATGGAACTATAAGGAATCGAGTATCCGTACAATTCTGGATGACAATCTGGAATCCTTCTTCCGCAAAAAGGTACACGACCATGTAGCAACAAGATTAGTAGGTAATATGAAGTGGAATTATACTAATGCTTTTTTACGACCAATAGTGTTAGCTGCCCATTCAGAGCAAACTTTATATGCATTAGTCAGTACAGGAACCTCTGAACAAGTAAACGAACAAATACAGAAATTCCATGCTTCACCAGCAACTTATACGTCGCGTATTCAAAAGAATGCCACAAACTCCGGGAATAAGATATTGCTAGATGGAAAGAAGTACGAATTCGGGAATCGCCTATTGCAATCAGCATTATTATCTAATATAGTTTATCCTGTTCGCACACAAGGTCAGTACATCCGGCATTTTACACCTGGTAAGAACTGGAATAGCCTTTATACTTGGGATTCCGGATTTATTGCTCTGGGGTTGATTGATATAGATATTGCAAAAGCCTTTGAATGTATAAGGGCCTATACCACTCCTGTAGGAAGTGAATCGGCATTTATTCATCATGGAACTCCTTTGCCAATACAACTATATGCATATTATGATTTATGGAATAGTTGTCAATCACAAAAAGCTTTAGAATTTCTGTATCCGCGGCTCAAGCAGTTCTTTGACTTTATGGTAGGTAATAATCTCTATTCCACTACTCGCATGAAAGGTACAGGACTATTACGTACATGGGATTATTTTTATAATTCGGGTGGTTGGGATGATTATCCGCCTCAGCACGCCCTAAGTGATAAATCGTCTGTCACCCCCGTAGTTACTTCGGCTTATTATATCCGAGCTGCTAAAATATTGCGTTTAGCGGCGAAAAAGTTAGGTCTGAAACAAGATGTTAAAGGTTACGACCAGATAATTAAACAACTATCAAATGCATTGCAAACCTATGCATGGGACGCAGAAACAGGTTATTATGGATATGTGTTGCATAATGCCGACGGAAAAGCTGAGGGGATTTATCGCTATAAAGATGGCTCTAACTTCAATAAAGGTTTAGATGGAATCTCGCCACTTATTGCGAATATATCCTCCAAAGAGCAGACAGACAGAATGATAAACCATATTTTTTCTCCTAATGAAATGTGGACGGATATTGGTATATCAACAGTAGACCAGTCGGCTCCTTACTATAGATCAGATGGATATTGGAACGGAGCAGTTTGGTTTCCGCATCAATGGATGATATGGAAAGCCTTATTGGATCTTGGAGAAGGAGAAAAAGCTTACCAAGTGGCAAGTACGGCTTTAAATACTTGGGAAAAGGAGTGTGAAGAGAGCTACTATACATTCGAACATTTTATTATTTCCTCACAACGTGGAGCCGGGTGGCATCAATTTTCCGGTTTATCATCACCTATACTCAACTGGTTTGCCGCTTATTATCGAGTAGGGAAAGTTTCTACCGGTTTTGAAGTTTGGATTTCTGAGAATTCTTTTAATGACGATTATTCGCTGTATAAGGCAAAAATCTCATTTGACGATTCAACACTTCCCCATAAGCGTTCTTTTATAGTATGTATGAATCCGACAAAAAAATACCAAGTCAGATTCAATGGTAAAGTAGTTGAAAGTAAATCGTATTATCCAGGATTATTAGATATTACATTACCATGCACCAATAAGTCGGGAGTACTTACTATAGATACAATATAAAGCAGATCTCACGTTGTTCCTGATTAGTAACAAACCAATGTGTTTTTTTATTTTTTTTGATCATTTGTTTGCTACTTATCTAGTGTCAATGGTTTAATAATTAATAAATTAAATTGATGACAGATAAAAGTTTTGTATTTTATTTCGTTTGTTATTGACTTTTTTAAGCATTGCTAAGTAAGCCCGCATTCGAGTGCTCATGGGCACACGGACGTGAACCCATGGGCACTCGAATGCAGGCCAATCGGTTTGCAGTTGTGGGCTTACTAATATTTCTTTATGTTTTTGATTCTATTATGCTTCTAAATAGCTTGTTTCCTTATTGTTATATAGTTTGTTGTTACTGATATATACTCAATCTATCATATAATATGCAAATTTATTGTTTATCATATATTATATGATAGGTTGTATTTTTTTAGTATATTTCGATGCACTAAAATAGGAATGATTATGAATATAGAACACGATAAAGAAAATGAGATTTTCAGTGTGGTAGTTGATGGCGTAACTGCTCATGTTTCTTACAAACTGATTGACGGCGGTTTAGATATCCGTCATACAATTGTTCCCGATGAAATAGGAGGTAGGGGAATAGCTTCTGCTTTGGTAAAGGCGGCTTATGATTATGCTCTGGAAAATGGATATAAGCCTGTGGCTACTTGTTCGTATGCAGTGGTATGGCTTCAAAGGCATCCGGAATATAACGGTAAAATTGGAAATGATTTTGGTGGAGAAGGTACCTGTGCTGTATGATACTGTCTTGTTTTATTTCAGAAGAATGAGATAGAGGATTATATTTAGTATAAAGAACTAAATCTTTATACTAAAGTCAATATCATCATAAGAGAATTTAATGAAATCTCGTTGAGGTCTTTGATTATCATTTTCGTCATTTCTGTTATGAACATCATTGTTTTCATCAAATTCATATTCAAAATCATTATTCCCAATATAGATCAATTGTTTGGAAAAGGTGTCGTACTTTAAATTAACATCTCCTATCTGAGACATTTTTTCAGAAAAGAAATCGTATTTAATTACTGCATTTCCAATCTTTTCTATACGGTCAGAAAAGAAATCGTATTTAAATTCTTTGTTCCCAATTTTAGATATTCTTTTTGTACTAAAGTCATAACTTATCAAGAGATCACCTATCTTAGAAATGTTATCTGTAAAAAAGTCATATTCAATTTCGCATCCGTCAAGTCTTTTTATACGCCCTTTTTTAGTATTTTGATGTGATGATTCTAATCTTAAATCACTTCCCTCATAATTGGGATCATAACGTCGATTTATCTTTTGAATATTTCCCATCCTATCTACTGTTATAGAGGATTCATGAATTCTGATTTTAATAAGAAAATTTCCAACCAGATCTGTGTAAATTGTTAGTCTTTGAGCATTAACTGCAGTTGTGGATAAGAATATAATTAAAATGCTGAGAATGTACTTTTTTATTTCTTTGTTGCGGCCACCATTGGTGTTTATGCTGAGTAGTTTGTTGGATGGTATAGACATTCCCCAGCTTTGGCAGATTTGTTTCATTAGATCAGTTTTTATTTTTACATACAAATGTAGCTATTGTTTACATAAATAACACTATTATTGCACGATTAATTATCTGAATATTATTCAAAGTAATTCTACTGATCTTTTCAATTCAATGCAAGATAACGGAAAAAAGAACTAATGCAATGATTCCAAAGAATAATCTGTAAGGGGCTGCTCCAAAGTGAAACAGTCCCTTTATATTGCAATTAGATGATTATAAATTTGTCTTTACTGGTTTGACAGAATGCGCATTTTTCATCAACTTTTGCATTGTCATAGGTATTGCCACATACAGGACATACTGCATAAACGAAAGGTAATTTGCTTTGAGTGTGAGCTTTTAAAGCTTCGGCTGCAGCAGTATAAAATTCCAGATGCTTTTTTTCTGTATCGGCTGCCCAGGTAAATGATTTTACAGCTTTATCTACTTTTTCAGCTTTTGCTTCATCCAGGAACTTCGGATACATAGTTGCTGTTTCATAGGTTTCTCCTTTAATAGCTTCCTGAAGATTCTCAGCTGTAGTTTTTACTTCAAATTCGGGTTTAAATGCTTCCATTTTTTCACCCAGCTCTTCTAATACTTTTGTGTGGTTGGCTGCATGTATAGCTTCGGCTTTTGATGCAGCTTCGAATAATTTGGCTATCGTATCGTTTCCCTCCTCTTTTGCTTTTTGAGCAAAAGCTGCGTATTTAGCACTAGCAGTGGTTTCACCTTTAATTCCTGCTTTAAGGTTCTCGATTGTTTTAACCGGCTTTGGCCCGGTGCAACTAGCAAGGGCAATGATACCCATTGCTGCAAAAAATAAAAATTTCTTCATTTTTGTGGATTTAAAAATTAATATTAAAGAGGCATCATATAATTATAAACTAATGTTCCGCCGAAAAAACCAGTAATACTAACAGTAATGGCTGCAATGCCATACAAAATAAAAGAAATCCATTTAAGCGTGCTATTCTCTTTTTTGCCTAAGGTAAGCATTAAACGCATTATAGATGTTGCAATAAGCAAACACATCGTGATGAAGGCAAATAATTCATGAGACTCCTTAACAGAACCTGCTGCGCCTGACATTTCAGACGTAAATAATACTCCCGATAACCACGTAACTATAGTAGTCAGCGTACCGGTGACTAACAAATACAGACTCAGCTTTGGTAAGCACAATTCTTTTTTAATAATTAAAGAAGCTAATTCAATAATGAATCCGAACATGACCAATGCTATTGGAAAATGCACCAGCATAGGATGAAGATGGCTTGTATCAAACATAACTTTAAAATATTAAAGATGAATAGAAATAATTATCTGTTTGAAAAACAGCATTGTAGAAGTTAGCTACTCTTATTGTGCTGTTTTTTATTTATCTGCTATTTGTTTGAATCTGAGTAACAAATAAATAAAAAATAATTCAATAAAAAAAGTAAATTTTTAAATATCTATTTTTTAAATGAACTCAATGTCTATTAATCGTAAATCTATTAACATAAATGACATTGGCTTTGGATAGCAAACAAAAAAGCTACCCAAAACTCAATATTCCAGATAGCTTTTTATTGAGGTATGTTTATCTCTTAAAACTTATGTGTGTTCAGGTTTTTGTCAACCAATATTCCGTCCACAACTTTCAGGTCGAACTTCACTTTGTGTTTAGCCTTTAATTTCAGAATAAACAGATCTGCTGTATCTTCAATTGCTTCTTTGTTACCAATGTTGACGAAAGTAGGATAGAGAGCTTTCGATCCGTTTGTATGAAGACGGTCATAAGTAAGATTCTCCATGTTCTTCATATTCAATGGCTGTACTCCCATAAACTCAAAATCTCTTTGATTATATGGCAAAGCAAAACTTAAGGCGTTGACAGATTTAAGGTTTTCACCTTTTACAAGAACTTCAACTATTTCATCCTTGTTATACATCTGTTTGGTTGTGCTTATCTTAATGCTTCCGTCAACCTTTTCTATTTGTTGATTGTTTACACCATCTTCGAGTAGTGTTGCCACAACAGAAATATCGTAAGCATCGACCAGATTGTTCTTGTTGATATCCCCATTGCTGATATAACCAAAGTCGGAATCACCTATTCTTAAACCGGTATAATTAGTATAAGAAGTAAGGTCGTTACCATCAATCTTGCCATCGTTGTTGATGTCTCCCTGAAGATAGCTTGCTGTTCCAGGCACTTTAAATACATACAACTCTCTGCCCGAACCGTAGTTGCCAACGCCTTCGGTTACAGCCAACTTAATGTATCGAGCTGTTGGATGACCGACAAAATTAAACACTTTCACATCGCCATTCTGTTTCCAGTTAAATGCACCGGCTTCCGTCCAGTTCATCTTGTCCATACTGTAATAAACAGTCCCTTTTAGCATAGTTCCGTTACCACCGTCGGTGCGTGGCAAGTATTGGAATTTATCTAGCTGGTTCACTGTTTTCAGGTCAATAACCATATCGAATGGCAAAGCATTTTCTCTGTACTTGGTATGCCAGATATCACCCGATTCGGCAAAGTCGAACAAGCGGTTTACTTCGAAACCTTCCTGATCTAAAGCTGTAGTTGTGCCCTGAATTCCCTGAATAGCAAACTGCAACGGATTTGATTTTGTTTTAGCGCTGCATTCTGTCCAGTCGGAATACCCGTCCTTGTTTACTGCTCGTACCTTGAATGAATAAGTTGTTTCGGCAGTTAAATCAGCAAACAATAGTTCTGTGTCTTTAATAGTAGTGTAAAGCATTCCGTCGAACTCAATTTCATAGAAATCGGCATTCGCCACTTTGCTCCATATAGGTTTCAATGTATACGCTTCGGTGTTCTCTGCTGTAATCTGCGCTTGTGGAGCAGTCAGTGTGCCTGTTGTGATTCGGTATGTATCAGCAGGTTCAAATACAAATCCTGCGATATTCAATACAGTCTGAGCTGCAGTAATGTCAGTAGCTGCAAGCTTTACAAGGAACTGTGGATTCTTAGTAATCACCACTTTCTCGAATTCACTTCCTTTCGTTGCAAACTTGTTCAGATTAGGAGTAGTATCATAGAAACAAACATTTTCTCCCTTCAGGAACTCTTCCATAGAGTTTACTTCAGTCAGCTTAACATTCTTGTTTCCGATTTTGGCAGACACCTTCTTTGGTTTCGCTGTTACATTGATTCTGAACTCTGTAGCTTTCTCTTTCACAAAGTCAGTGAAACTTCCTGTAACAGGATGAATGGTAACGGTTACATTGTTCTTCTTGTCAACACTCGATTCGATCTTTGTTATAACGCCCTTGCCTTGTCTGTACTCTTCTGAAGTGCCATCATCATCGTATTCCGTAAACGAGCTATTTCCATACGGATAGATTTCGTAAGCGCGAATGCCTTTATTAATTTCAGAGATATTATTGTTAGGATTGGTCATTGGGATAATTGCTCCGTTCTTCACGAAGAGAGGCAGTTTCCACAGAGGTGCTGCAAAGCTATTCACAATGCAGTTTCCGTTATACTTTTCTCCGGTAAAATAGTCAATCCATGTACCTTCTGGCAAATAGATACCATTGCGGATATCGTTACCCTTTTTATCCGACTTTTTTTCCTGATAGATAGGGGCCACCAGGAAGTTTGGTCCGTATAAGTACTGATATTGTGTAGCTATTCCCTTCGTATAAGAATTAGGGTATTCGAGGAACATGGCTCTGATAATCGGCATTCCGTCTACCGCTTCTTTTGCAATACTATATGTATAAGGAATCAGTTCCGATTTCAGCTTCAGGTACCAACGGTTGATAGATGTAGCAGGTTCTCCCAGTGCGTGAGGATATTTCTCATTAGAGCCCCAACCGTCCATATTCAGTTCCATTGGAGTAAATGTTTTCCATTGAAAGTCTCTTGTGTTTATAACCAGATTTTTTCCACCAAAAATACCATCCATATCAGAAGTAATATTAGGTTGACCCGACAATCCCGAACCTATATAAGTAGGGATATGGAAACGAATGTATTCCCACACGCCACCGGTTTGGTCGCCCGACCAGATTCCAGCGTAACGCTGTGTTCCAGCCCAGCCATCCAGAGAGATAATAAATGGTCTGGCGTCACATCCATAATAAGGCATAATGTGACTAACATCGGCAACTCCATTTAATCCGAAAGAATATCCATCACCAACCCAAGCTACGTCTGTTTTTAAAACACGCACCTCGGCATCGCGTACCTCTTTTACAATGTCTCTTTGCAGCAAAGCGCTGACATCGGCTTTAGGATGCAAATCAGATTGAGTCCATAAACCAATTTCCACTCCACTCTTGCGGGCATAATCTCCCAGACTTTTCAGGTTCTGAATATTGCCGTCCAATGTTTCTGTCTGTCCGTATCCGGCTCCATATCCGTCATTCGGCAAAATCCAGCCCAATGGCATATCGTGATTCTTGTAACGGTCTATCACAGCACGGGCCGAGAACTGATAGTTGTTCTTTTCACCGTTCAACGATTCTTTGATTCCGCCATTATCTTTCTGACTTTCTTTGTAGCGCTTTCCGTCTTCAAAAAGGATTCCTTTTTCGTCCTCTTTCCAGAAGTCACGGTTATAAGCATTCAGGTGTCCTTGATAGAAACCGAATTTAGGTAACAGCACCGGATTTCCTGTTAACTGATAAAAATCATTCAGCAGAGCCACCGCTCCGTCGTTTATCATATAAAACACATCCAGATAGTTTGAGTCGTGAGATAACTTCACTTTCCCTTTTTCTGATGCACCAAAGTCGTATTTTCCTTTGCTAAATGTATACCACATCAAACCATATCCATTGGTAGACCAATAGTAAGGATTTGGAGAAGCAACCCCGCCATCCGTCCAGCTATTCTGGTTCTCAATAGCAATTGCTTTTCCTTTATGCGAGAACCTTCCGTTCTGTACTCCGCCTCCATAAAAGTATTCCTGTGGATTTTCTTTTAATGTCAGAACTACTTTTCCTTTTTCAAAAAGTACAGGTTCAGTTTCTTCCAATACAACTGTGTTAGTTGCAAGATTGATAACCTTAATCAGCAAAGTCTTTTTATTTAGCTGAATATTGATTTTCCCTGTTGTGATAGAAATAAGATCATTGCCATCTTTCAGATTGAGTGCTGAGATAATTTTCCTTGGGTTATTAACTAAGATATGTGCTTCCGGCTTTGCTTCGGGATCTCTTAATATTCCGCCGAAATTATCCTGAAACACTCTAAAGATGTTCTCTCCATAAAAATCAAATGTCATTCTCTGATTGTCAGAGAGCAATACTTCAATTGTGGTTGGATTGATTTTTCTTGCACTGATAATCTTTAAACTTTGTTGTGTTGCCTCTTTGATACTTTCGGCCCTTTGTCTGGCTTGCATTGGTGCAGATGAAAACATCAGAGGCAGAGTGAGCGCAAGCAAAATAGCTTTCCTCTGCTGACCATTTCTAATTAAGTTTTTCATTTTAATTATTTAAAAATATAATTAAATTAGCGCTTATTTATAAATAAGTAATGCAAAAATAAAGATTTATATTTAAATAATATACTTAATGTATTGGAAATATGGTTTCTGTTTTAATAGAATTTTAATTCTTACTTAATTTTAGTCATTCTCTTTATCTAATTTATAAAACACATCAGCCTCAAACTCCTGATACTTTGTTATCATTTCAGGAGCAGTTTCAGGTAGGTTATACGAGACAAACTTTCGCTGATACATGTGGCAACGAAGTTTGGCTTTGTACAGTTTCAATATAGCATCAACCACATCCTTGCGCACATAGAAGAACTGGTCATTGCCATTGTGATAGTATGCAGAAACTTTTTCACCAACTGCATTATAATACGTCATTTTGTCCATATCAAAACGCAATTTAAGAGATAGTGCTATCACAGAGTTTAGGAAGTAGAAAGGTTGGGATTCAAAACGACTTTGCGTCCATTCATTGAAAGCATAGTGACAAAGAAGGTGAGGGAATTCCTCGTCTATTTCATATTCAGTAAACTCAAGCTTTCGCCATCCCACTTCACCAGCCATCATGTGGCTATAATCATCTGGAGCTGTTATCCTGTCTTTTACCAAACGCTCCTCATTTGCCATTTCTGGAACCATCTCTACTGTACCAGACAAGTACAAATCAGCGAAACGCTTATCCATCCTTTGAGATACGAATCCTTGCATTAACATCCATTCTCCATCGTGCTTCGGCAGAGAACGCACTAACCATGATTGTATGTCAGACAAATTATTCTCCATAAGCCATCTTGGCAAATCGTTTATTGTTTGTGGCATATAACTACGAGTCACTAACGTGCGAAACATAAATTTTGGAAAAGAAGGATCTATATCAATGATAGAATTACGGAAAGTAGTTTTATACTCATTGTTAATGTATAGATGTGACATCATCCAACCAGTCAGTTCCATGATAGCGTGACGACCATATTTATGAAGATAATAGCATTTTTGTTGTCTGCGGTACTTAACCGATTCACTTTCACTATGTTGAATCTTGCTGTACAAAGCAAAATCTGCGCCCATTGACAATATTCTGTAACAAAGCATCCGATGTATCTGGCCTACATTGAATGGACTTTTGCCTTTATAGTCCATACTTGACAAAGGTCTAACATTTAACTTCTCGTAGTCATAGTCGTATACTTCATAGAGTGGGAACCCAGTAGTATCTGCTTCTTGCCAGTTCTCATCGTAGTTCTTATGTAGAAGCTTGCGGTCATGGCTTCTGCCTGTCATGAATTCATCATAACAGTAGAGTGTCTCCAAATTATCAAGAAGAACAATGTGATTGGAAGAATACTCCTTAATATAGGACTCCATAATCTCTATGCATAAAGCAATAACTTGGGACTCTCGTGATCGAAGGCCTATACCTGTAACAACAGAAATGGAAGCCTCAAACACAAATGGATCTTTTACAAGAATTGCTTTGGTCATTATGGTAGACAGTAATGACTGAGCTCCATAAACTAATTCAAATAAGTGCTTTATAAACTTCTCTCTAAATTCTGTATCGGTTATGCCACTCATCATCAAGGCAAAAACTATTCTGTTTTCAATCCTGAAACGATTAGCAAGGAACTTGTCATGAAGTAAACTATACGCCTGTGCCAACGTGTCATAATGAACAAAACGGCAATTCCAACATGAATCCCACTCTGAAGCAGTAAAGCTTATGTAGTAGGATTCAAACAAAGACAAATATGCAAGGTTGTGCTTATTTATTATTCTGGAGTATAAGCAGTCACAAAGTTGTTCTTTAAATGCCAAGCTATTTTCATGTTCTTGCAATAACTTCATCATAGCTTGTCTGCCTTCTGTGGTTACCAAAATCACATCAATGTTATTAAGTGCAGATGAGAACACATTTACATCAGGCATCAGAGTAAACCACTCTTTTCCATATCGCTTTGGCACAAGATAAAATAGGCTCTTGCATATATCCTCCGATAAAGTATGGCGGTCTGTATTAGTTGCGAACAATCTGGAATAGACCTTTGGTGATTGTAAGAATTGAATGAGTTTTGCAGCATCAGAACCGGCCTCTTCTAACAAGGCTTTAGCTATATTGTAACCAGCCACCATATCATAAGTGAACTTTACCTTTTCACCGACTTCATCTCTATCTATGACAAAGCAAAGTCCTTCATCCAAGAGTTTTTCCGATAGATTGTCAAATGCTTTATAAAAGACCTTCTCGTAATCAAATTCGCGATCATTACTATTCCATATCTGCAAGGCTATGCTGCTTAATCCTTGCTTGATACGGATTTTCGACATGCGATTCTCTGCACCATTATCCAGACTGAGCGTATGAACAAATCGTTTATTGTATTCTTCCATACATGAGGCTAGCGTATATTCGTTCAACTCAAATCCTTTACGACCCTCGTTTGTAACGCAAAAGATTTTGAGAAGTAGAGGGTTTTCAAAATCTATATGCGTAGTTTCATTGCTTGGATGAATATTGTATTTATCAAAGTATCGCTTGGTGGCTTGCTCTAAATCTTTTTCGGCAAAACCATGAAGGCGAACATGGTTTGTCACTTCCTGGTAGTGTTCAGCACCATATATGATTTGCAGATATTCAGGTTTTTCTCGACAAGTAGTTACAATGAGTAAGTTCTTTCTCTGCGTCACTTTCCGACGCAATGGTAGTAAATTGTCCTGCCATACCTCGACTGTTGGTGCACTCTCATTCAAACCATCGATTATAATTGGTAATCTGCAACCATACTGTTCCCCTATGAAATCTAGGATATCCAGTGCATCCTCAAAAGTCTTATCCTGAGATAATCCCAAAATTTCTATAATCTTTTTTTCTGGTGAAGTACAATTACGAAACTTTCCTCCCGTAATTAACACAACAGGAAGTTCACGTTCTATCATATTTTGAGCCAAAGAACATGCGAAATGCGTCTTTCCATAACCAGCCTCTGCAAACACGGAATAGTCTTTGTTGGTTACAAACCATAACAACTGTTCAAGGCTTTCGTCTTCACCTTTCATTGGAGTCTGTATAAGATGTTCTATATTTTCTTCTCTAAATATAAGTTCTCTTAGGAAGTTGTCAAAACTATAGTGATCTTGATTTTTGTCTTGTGCCTTTTTAAAACCGTTGTTGATATGTCCTATTCTGCTTTTATGCCTTTGTTTGTATGATTCTAGTAAAGGTATAATTGTAGCTGTTATGTCATCAAGACTTTTTGCATCAGTTACCATAGCATTTAACTGGTCAGATAACGTATACTTATCAGAGAAATCATTTTCTAGCAGAGCCTTTACCTCATCTGAAAGGTTTTTCTCACCCCAACTTCCATTAAAGATTGGTTTTTTTCTATCATTATTTACGTGTTCAGCTATCTGCTGGATTTTGTCCCGCAAAAGGTTTTCAGCCTTTCGAGTATCTACTATACCTATCAATTGACTTTCAAAATCTGATGGAGTATGAAGGTCTACATCATATTTCTTTCTCTGATTACAGAGAGTATCCTCAGTTATCCCGTGAAGGTGTTCTATTCCCAAGTATTGTTCGCCGAAGAAATAATGGAATATACCATTGTACCTTTGCATATTACTAGTATAGAATTTCTCAAAACTATCTTTATGCCATGATTCAAATTGACAATCTGTTTTTTCTACTCTCAGCTTTGTAGTAAGTTTTATCCACTGGTCTTCTACAACACTTCCGGGAGTACATATAATCCAAAGTTTTGTACTAGGTTTCCGTTTTAACGTAGTTTTGAAACCCGCTTCCAATTCGTCTATGTGATTTTTGTCCAGAGGCGAGTTTTCGGATGTTTTAGCACCTAACCAGTATTTTGCCTGCCAACCTATCACATCACCTTTATGATAAGTCACGCCAGCATATTCCAACTCCTTATTCAATTCGATATAGAATTCAGATCCTGGAGTATTATAGAAATAATCAATGGTTCCTAATGAGCCAAATACTTGTACAGCTATATGAAAGCAAAACTTTTCGAAAGATTGCTTTTCGTCACCTTGCAACTTATTAAGTTTGTTCCAATCAATTCTTACCATCAAAACATTGAGTTATTATTGGGTAATAAGGGCAGCAGCCACGGCAGAATTCCTTAGCTGAACAATCTAACTTGTTGCAATTGTTTTTTTGTTTATCACGATAGTTTTGCAACTTGTTAAGCCAAATATCATAGAAATCATAATCCTTCAGGTTATAGCAATCTTGCTTTCCTGAAAATGAACAAGGCGAAATATTCATCTTGTGATCTACATAAATAGAAAAGAACCCACCTTCGCACACATCTACCAATTCTGACTTTACAGCATTGGCTTGTAACAACATCGGCACAAAACATGCATCAAACCCCATTCTTGGTGTTTTAATGCTCTTGTCTTTTACGGATTCAAGAAACCTTTTCAAGGAGTCTCCTTGTTTTAGTACGCTGTCTACTTTTGCTCTACCAGCAGGTTTATAAGTCAGGAATACAATTGCATTTATCTTTGATAAACAATCGTTATGCACTCCTTGGGAGATTTCGATCGCTTGTTCAATATTCTCGTTCGAAAGAACATAATGTAGATTGGTTTTTATTCCTTCATTGGTCAGTAAAGCGACTTTGTCATTGGAGATGTCAGCAATATCAGTGATAGATAGGGCAACAGCACCGATTTTTCCCTTGATAGCTTTACATATTTCAGAAGTAAGGTGTATTCCATTTGTGGTGAAATTCGGGACAATACCTCTTTGACAGGTTTCTTCTATGATTGCAAGAAAGTCTGGATGCTCCAAAGGCTCTCCACCTCCAAGTGCAACCTGAAAGACGTTGCCATACTTTGGATGACACATAGAATCAAGAACCCTGCAATAATCTTCGATGCTTAGGAATTCATTGTTTATTGTACTATTTCTATAGCAGAAGACACATCCTTTTGTGCAATGATTAGATATTGAAATATCTGCTAGCTCTGGAACGGGAGCAAAGTCAGGGTTATCTTCAAGAGTTTTGCCCCATCTCAATGTCATTCCAGTTTTAGAATTCGCCATGAAATTGTAATTGTCAATGTGCCTGTCTATCATCAGTATTGCTCTACTTGTACAGCTCCGAAGCCATTGAAGAACTCGCTTAACTTACGATTGTGGATAAATTCACCACGTATGTAATTGAACAATTCTTCTTCATTCATTTTCAAAGGATCTGTATTCTCGCCACTGTCCTCGAGTATCTCTTTTGTAATGCATGTACCATCGTCATCAGCAAAATTCATGAGGTACGTATGAATTTCGTGTCCATGAAGGTAGTTAATCGTACCATTCTCTTTCATAAAATCGCGAAGAGCCTCGGCCAGACGTAATGTGCTAGCCATGCTCTTAGTACCTTGCCAGAAGTGCATCATGCAATCCACAATTTCAAGGTTCATGGTAATGATATAGCTCACTGAGCTGCTATTAGTTACAAAATCTGTTCGTATTTTCATAATAATATTCAATAAATAACTTTAGTGTTTATTTTTCCATTCCATAGACTTCTCTGCCAATTTGTGTAATTGATCAGAGTGGGTTGGCTTGGATACCTTAGTTCAATAGCACCATCTGTTAATGCAGGATTTAAATAATTCTCGTTGAATTGTCAGTTTGTCATGTGTTGTGATTGATTGTAACACCCATCACTTTCCAATACAAAAATGAGAAAATATATTCCCTAAAATTTCATCATTAGATATAGTCCCTGTAATTTCTCCAAGATAATGCATACACTCACGGATATCTTGTGAAAGGAAGTCGCCAGAGATGTTATTATGTAATCCATCTTTTACTCGATGAATAGAATCGAGGGCATGTACCAGTGCTTCGTAATGACGGATGTTGGTTACAATCACATCATTCTGAGTAACGGTTGGAAGATTGGCGGTTTTTACTAGCAGGTCTTCCAGTTCAATGGTGTTTTCACGGTTCTTTGCTGAGATAAAGATATGGCTCGATTTATGCTTGATAGCCAGTTTCTCCAGATCGTTTTTCTGTTCTTCGGTGATAAGATCGCTTTTGTTGAACACCATAATGAGTTGCTTGCCTTTGCACTTTGGCTTGATTTTGGCAGCTAGTTGTTCTATTTGCTCGTGACTATCGGTAGCAGCAATCATACAGAGTACTATTTCAGCCTGATCGAGCTTGCGGAAAGTGCGCTCAATACCGATGCTTTCAATCTTATCGTGCGTTTCCCGGATGCCGGCTGTGTCAATAAAGCGGAATAGTGTGCCTTTAATGGTTATGGTGTCTTCAATAACATCGCGGGTTGTACCGTGAATATCACTGACAATGGCTTTTTCTTCATTAAGCAACACATTGAGCAGTGTGGACTTTCCGGCGTTTGTTTCTCCAATAATGGCTACGGGGATTCCGTTCTTTATGGCGTTGCCCACATTGAATGAATCTGCCAGACGAGTAATTACTTGCTCTATGTTCTCTGTCAGCTTTAGAAGTGCGTCTCGGTTGGCAAATTCAACATCTTCTTCACTGAAGTCGAGTTCCAGTTCTACCATGGAAACAAAGTTGAGTAGTTGGGTGCGGAGGTCGGTCAGCTCTTTACTGAATCCACCACGCATCTGACTCATGGCAAGGCGATGGGTGGCAGCAGAAGAGGAAGCGATAAGATCGGCAACCGCTTCGGCCTGACTGAGGTCCATCTTTCCATTGAGAAAGGCACGTTGTGTGAACTCTCCCGGAAGAGCTGAACGGCAGCCTTTTTCTATAAGAAGCTGCATTACTTGTTGCAAGATGTACGATGAACCATGACACGATATCTCTGTGGAGTCTTCACCTGTATAGGAGTGGGGGGCACGGAAAAGGCTGACAAGCACTTCATCTATCACCTCTTCTCCTTTGCAGATTTTTCCAAAGGTAAGGGTGTATGCTTCTTTTTCTTGCAGTTTCACTTTTTCCTGCACGGGCATAAATATTGAGCTAGTTATAGCTATGGCTTCGGGGCCTGAGACTCTGATTATGCCGATGGCTCCTCCTTGTGCTGTGGCTACGGCGCAGATTGTATCCTGATTTATCATCTTGTTAAATTCTGTCGAGTACGGTTTTAATTAATGTATCAATAGAGTTCTTATAATTTGGGTTGGCTTCCTTGATAAGGCGGTTGGCAATAACCATGCACACAGTCATGGCTTTGTGACCCATCAATTTTGAGAGCCCTGCTAATGCCGAACTTTCCATTTCGAAGTTGGTGATTTTATAACCGTTGTATTCAAATGACTCTATCTTCTCGTTTTGTTTTGGGTCGGCAAGCGGCACACGAAGTTCTCGTCCTTGCGGTCCGAAGAATCCTCCGGCGGCAATAGTTACACCGTTTACCATATCTCCTTGGTTTATGCGTGCAATGAGTTCCGCATTGGCGTCAATCACATAAGGTGCGCATAGTAGGGGAGACCAGTCCATGTGTTTCTTGAATGCCTCTTCAAATGCAAGATCACAGGCTTCGTTTCTTCCGGCATAGAAATTAAGTAGTCCGTCGAAACCGATTGATTTCTGTGAACAGATATATGTGCCTACCGGTGTATTGGGCTGTAATCCACCGCAAGTTCCGATGCGAACAAGTTCGAGACTACGAAATTCTTTCTTTTCTTCACGAGTGTTGAAATCTATGTTGGCCAATGCATCAAGCTCATTTACCACAATATCTATATTATCACATCCTATGCCGGTGGAGAGAACTGTTATTCTTTTTCCTTTGTAGGTACCGGTAATGGTTCTGAATTCTCTGCTTTCTACTTCAAACTCTTTGTTGTCAAAGTGGGCAGCTACGGTAGCTACTCTGCCCGGATCGCCGACAAGGATAACTTTATCTGCCAGTTGTTCCGGTTTTACGTGTAGATGAAATACCGAACCGTCGGGGTTTATTATCAATTCTGATTCAGCAAAATATCTCATATTGTTTCTGTTTTAGGTCAATATATAAAAGAAATGTTGCCATAGCTGAGAATACAACAATGGCAACATATATTAAGTTTACCGATTTCTTATTCAGTCAAAGGCTTCTTTGGTGATGAAGATACCGGCTTTGCAATAGTTTCGCGCATTGAAGTATCTGCTTCTATGTTCTTTATTTTGCAATAATCCATGATCCCAAGATTGCCGCTTCTGAAAGCATCAGCCATAGCCTTTGGAACTTCTGCTTCTGCTTCGATTACCTTTGCACGGGCTTCTTGTGCTTTGGCTTTCATTTCCTGCTCGGAAGCCACAGCCATGGCACGACGTTCTTCTGCTTTAGCCTGAGCAATATTCTTATCAGCGTTAGCCTGATCTATCTGAAGTTCGGCACCAATGTTCTTACCAATATCAATATCCGCGATATCAATGGATAGAATTTCGAAAGCAGTACCTTGGTCGAGTCCTTTATGCAACACTACCTTGGAAATGCTGTCCGGATGTTCCAGTACATCTTTATGGCTGTCTGCAGAACCAATGGAAGCAACGATGCCTTCGCCTACACGGGCAAGGATTGTGTCTTCACCAGCTCCACCCACCAGTCTTTTAATATTGGCACGAACTGTTACACGTGCTTTAGTAACTAACTGAATTCCATTCTTTGCCACAGCATAAACAGGAGGTGTGTCAATAACTTTAGGATTAACTGACATCTGCACGGCCTGGAATACATCACGACCGGCAAGGTCAATAGCTGTAGCCATCTGGAAAGATAATTCGATATTGGCTTTTGAAGCGGAGACTAGTGCATGAACCACTTTTTCAACATGTCCGCCTGCCAGATAATGGGCTTCCAGTTCGTCACGGGTAATGGTGCTGAGGCCAGCTTTGTGGGCTTCAATCATTGCCGGAACAATGATGTATGGCGGAACATTACGTATGCGCATAAGAAATAGCTGCACCAACGATATATTTACTCCTGATACTTTAGCTGAAAGCCAAAGGAAAAACGGTACATAATGAAAGAAGATGACCAGGAAGAGGATACCTCCTCCAATAAGAATCATCGTCAGAAAAGTAGGACTGATCATTTTTTTATCGTATTAGTTTGTAGTTTCTTGTTTTATTCTCTCTACCAGAATGGTACCATTGTCTATACGGGATACAACGATAGGTGTTTTCTCTTCAATATATCCGTCAATGGAACGAACTTCTACATGGTGTCCGTTAATATCGGCCATGCCAATCAGCGCCAGACGTGTGAATGCTATTCCTTCGTCGCCAACCTTTACGCTTTGTTCGGCTTTGTTGTCAACGGTTGAGGTTATATTTTTTTTAAGAGCCATTTTATCCAGCGTTTTTGACTTCATAAATATAATTAATGAAGCTACGCAAGCTATGGCTGAAGCAGCCAAAGTAATGAATCCGGCTGTATTTCCTAAATTAGAGAAAGCAAAATAATTAGCATATATAAGACAAAAGAATGCACCTATTCCAGCAAAACTGATTCCTGGAATGACAAATATTTCAATAAGAAATAAAATGATTCCGGCTATAATAAGTCCTATTATAATAAGTATATCCATATAATCTTCTTTTTGCCAAATATAAGTAAAAATATTACAATTGTCTACTTCTTTAGGAAATTATTTTCTTCGTTACGGATACTGATCTCTAATAATTTTATTTCATTATCCATCTGTTCCACTCTTTTCTCCAAGTCTAGTATACCGGGAGCCAGAGAATTTTGCTTATCCTTAGTGGATTTGTAATAAGTATCACGTTGTTTCTCCAGTTTCTGAGCCTGTTCTTTATAATCAGAAAGAGCTTGTTGCCATTTCTTGACTAGTTCTATTGCCTTTGGAGAGGTAAAATCAGCCTGACGAGTGTATGTTATATTATCATTAATTACGAATTCAAATTCATTGTTTTCTTTAGCCTGAGGTTTACTGTTTCTAACTTCTGCCAAACGTTCTTTTGCAGCTTTTACATCCGCTTCTCTTCCTTTCCAGCTCTCTTTTATGGAACTGATTTTTGCAAGTGAAATTAGCTTGCCATTATCAGTAGAGTCGTAATCATAAATCTGTTTAGACTCATTTGGAATAAAGATATAGATGCATACTTTACCTTCCGGTTGGTAACGATCGGATGCAAACCAGCCCAGGTTATTGAATTCGTCGATTACGTACATGTAATCATTGAACGGTGAATTAAATGGCATACCTACGTTTTCAGGATTCAGATAATTATCTGTATCGCTATTATAACGGGTAACGAAAATATCATATCCACCCACTGAACCTTTTCCTTTGGATGCGTAGTAGATGGTGATTCCATCCGACATAACAAACGGATAATTGGCATCGCTGCCTGAATTGATTGAGGTAGGAAGTAATGCGGGTTCACTCCATTGATCAAGTAACTTGGTTTTGGTGTAAATATTTAGATGATTTCCTTTACCTTTATCGCCGTAGTAAAGCTTATTCCCTAATTCTGTTTGATAAACAATACCTTCATTATTTCCTTCTGTTTCAAAGAACTCATTAAAAGGAGAAAGTGATCCGGATTCTTCACTAATTTTATAAGCATTCAGAAAATTGCTCTTATTAACAATAATACTGTCTACAATTGCAACTTTCTCAACTCCCTTAATCATCTGATTTCCTAAGGTTGCTTGCTTTATGGCATTTTCGTATTTTTCAGTTGGCTGATTATTTTTTATCAGCATTGCTTCGTAAGCACTGAAATTTTCTTCAGCTTCTTCATAGCGATACTGCTCGCTGTATAGTTGACCTAAGTAGCGGAAAGCTTCCTGAATTTTCTTGCTGGCACCAACAACTAAATATTTTTCAGCATTATTTTTTTCTCCGGTTTCATAGCAGCATGCACCATACCAAAAATTGTAGTTAGGGTTTTTAGGAGTACTTTTTAATAACTTATAGAATGCAGGTTTTGCCTGTTCAAACTGCCCATTCTTAAATAGCTCTTTAGCTTCTTCCAGGGTTTGAGCAGATATTGAAAAAGCCGACAGGCAAAAAAGAATAAATATTACATGTTTCTTTTTCATGCTAGTTTCGTTAAATTAAGAACTTCAAAAGTACAAAGTTTTTAGTTATTATACGAATTACAAATATGCTATTATGTTAATTCTTCTTTAAAAGATTATTTTGCTGTATTTATTCATCTGGTTTTCATGTAATTTTGTGCCCAATTTAAAGAATATGGCGCAGTTTACAGAAGAAGAAAAGATTTATAGACGTGTAGAAACACGGTTTAATAAGGGGGTTGTGAAATATCGTTTGATTGACGAAGGTGATAAAATCCTTGTAGGACTTTCCGGAGGGAAAGATTCTCTGGCATTATTGGAACTTCTTGGTCGACGTTCAAAGATATTTAAACCTCGCTTTTCTGTTGTGGCAGCATATATTGCCATGACTAACATTCCTTATCAGTCGGATGTGGAGTATCTGAAAAATTATGCCGAATCATTTGGTATTCCTTTTGTGTATAGCGAAACTTCTTTTGATGCATCGACTGATACTCGTAAGTCTCCTTGTTTTCTTTGTTCATGGAACAGACGGAAAGCTCTTTTTACAGTGGCTAAGGAACAAGGCTGCAATAAAATTGCATTAGGTCATCACATGGATGATATTCTGGAAACGCTGCTGATGAATCAGGTTTTTCAGGGAGCGTTCAGTAGTATGCCTCCGAAACTTATGATGAGAAAGTTTGATATGACAATAATCCGCCCAATGTGCCTTATTCCTGAAGCGGATCTTATTGCTCTGGCCGGAGTGAGGAACTTTAAGAAGCAGAAAAAAAATTGTCCGTATGAGGTTGATTCTCACCGTTCGGATATGAAAGAAGTGCTTCGCTTATTCGAAAAAATGAATCCGGAGGCTCGTTACAGTCTTTGGGGAAGTATGAACAATATACAGACTGATTTATTGCCTGAAACGGGTATTTAATATAGTGTATTTTAATATTTAAAATTATGCAAGGTTTTTATTCTATTTTACTTTTGGTTATATCGAATATATTTATGACGTTTGCCTGGTATGGCCATTTAAAATTGCAGGAAGATAAGGTTATTAGTAACTGGCCTTTAATAGGAGTTATCATATTTTCGTGGAGTATTGCTTTGGCCGAATATATGTGTCAGGTTCCAGCCAATCGGTTAGGATTTAATGGAAATGGTGGTCCTTTTAGTCTGATGCAATTAAAGGTTGTGCAGGAGGTGATTACTCTTATTGTTTTTACGGTGTTTTCTACCATGTTATTTAAAGGTGAATCTTTGCACTGGAACCATGTAGCTGCAGGGGCTTGTTTAGTAATGGCTGTTTATTTTGTTTTTATGAAGTAATTATAACCCAATATTCCTTAATAATTTAAGGAAAAGCAGGAATATTTTTATTAAAACGTAATCGGATGTTGAGCAAGTTCCGTTTACGTTTTTTTTATACGTTTGAAATGTTTCGCTCGTATATAACGTATAATAATAAAATATCAATATGTTAATAAATCTATAATCAGTTTTAGAAAAGATGATTTTAGGAGGCATTTTATTCAAATGGGCATAAAATTGAGAAGAAAATATTATTGATAATCAATTATATAACACATTTTAACTCGAAAAAGGCTCTATGAATAATAATGTTTCGCCAGCTTTTCTGTCTTACTATTTTATTTTTAAAGATAATATACTGATTATTAGGCGCGGGCATTTTTATCTCACCCCGTAAGAAAACAAAAAAATGGCATGGTTGCCCGCGCGCTTTAAATTTGCGCTTATCAGTCGGCCGTGATTATTTGTAGACCTAACGTTTATCCAATAAAAAAGGCCAGATTTTTTTAATCCGGCCTTTCGTTTATATAAGCTGAAATGCTTTATACAAGTTATTTGTTTTTGAATTTTTGATCCATTGCTGCTGCAGCTTTACGACCATCACCCATAGCAAGAATAACTGTTGCTCCGCCTCGTACAATATCTCCTCCTGCAAAAATCATAGGTATTGACGATTCCATTTCATCGTTTACATTGATTGTTCCTTTTCTTCCTGTTTCCAGTCCTTTAATTGAACTTGGAACAATTGGGTTAGGAGATACACCTACGCTGACAATAGCAAGGTCGATATCAATTGTTTCAGTTGCACCTGGTATGGCAACTGGGCTGCGACGGCCGGATGCATCTGGTTCGCCAAGTTCCATTTTCTGAAGAACTACCTGCTTAACAAATCCACGTTCGTCGGCAATATATTCAATAGGGTTATGTAATGTAAGGAATTCAATACCTTCTTCTTTTGCATGCTTAACTTCTTCGAGACGAGCTGGCATTTCTTCTTCCGAACGACGGTAAATAATCATGGCGCGTTCTGCTCCCAAACGTTTTGCAGTACGTACAGAGTCCATTGCAGTATTACCTCCACCAATTACAGCTACGTTCTTACCGAAAGCTACAGGAGTATCCGATTCCGGATTTGCAGCATCCATAAGATTAACGCGTGTAAGATACTCGTTAGATGAAAGAATGTTCAGTGAGTTTTCGCCTGGTATATTCATAAAGTTAGGAAGTCCGGCACCCGATGCAACATAAAAACCTTTAAATCCTTTTTCCTTTAATTCTTCTACAGTGATAGTTTTTCCAACAATACAGTCTTTCTCGAAAGCAACTCCCATCTTTTCGAGGTTATTGATTTCTACATCGACAATATTATTTGGTAAACGGAATTCAGGAATACCATATTTAAGTACTCCTCCAATTTCGTGTAATGCTTCGAATACAGTTACATCATATCCCAGCTTAGCCATGTCTCCGGCAAAAGAGAGTCCGGAAGGACCGGAGCCGATAACTGCTATTTTAATTCCGTTGCTTTCATCTAAGTCTGGAACTGAAATTTGTCCGCTTTCTCTTTCGAAATCGGCAGCAAAGCGTTCTAGGTGACCAATGGCAACAGCTTCTTTATTCATTTTCTGAACGTAGATACATTTTGATTCGCACTGTTTCTCCTGTGGACAAACACGACCGCATACTGCTGGAAGCGCGCTTGTTTCTTTAAGAGTCCTAGCTGCTTCTAGCACTTCTCCACGTTCTATGTTTTTAATAAACTTAGGTATATTGATTTCAACCGGACAGCCAGTTATACAACCAGGATTAACACAGTCAAGGCAGCGTTTTGCTTCTTGTTGTGCTTGCTCCATGGTTAAGCCCTGGTTTACTTCTTCACGGTTGTGTGAACGATATTCAGGATCAAGTTCGTTCATGTGAACGCGTGAAATATCGGTACGTTCTTTTGCTTTCATGCTTTTACGCAATTCTTCACGCCATGGTGCAGTGCGGTCTTCGGCATGCTGACTTTTGGTAATCTCGCATTTTGGTGATCCTAACTTCTTGATTTCTTCTTTTTCAGCATCCTTGAAGGCACTCATACGTTTAATCATTCCGTCAAAGTCTACCTGATGAGCATCAAACTCAGGACCATCTACGCAAACAAACTTAGTTTTTCCTCCTACAGTTACACGGCATGCTCCACACATACCAGTTCCGTCTACCATGATAGTATTCAGAGAAGCTTCAGTAGGAACTTCATATTTTTTAGTTAATAAAGAAACGAACTTCATCATTACTGCCGGTCCGATAGTAAAGCATTTATCTACCTTTTCACGAAGAAGCACTTCCTCAACGCCAACTGTAACTACACCTTTATTACCGTAAGAACCGTCGTCGGTCATAATGATTACTTCATCAGAACTTTCGCGCATCTCTTTTTCAAGAATGATAAGTTCTTTTGTACGTCCGGCAAGAACAGTTATAACCTTGTTGCCTGCAGCCTTTAATGCCTGAACAATTGGTAGAAGAGGAGCTATACCTACACCACCACCAGCACAAACCACAGTACCGAAGTTTTCAATGTGAGTTGCCTGTCCTAATGGACCTACTACGTCAGTAATATATTCTCCAACTTCAAGATTACATAGTTTTGTCGAAGAAAGTCCCACTTCCTGGACAACGAGAGTGATAGTTCCTTTGTTTAGGTCTGCTCCGGCAATGGTTAATGGCATGCGTTCACCTTTTTCACCAACGCGGACAATTACGAAGTGTCCTGCTTTGCGGGAGCGAGCAATCAATGGTGCTTCAATTTCCAGTTTAAAGACTTTCTCTGAGAAGTGTTCTTTATTAATTATTTTATTCATAAAAGTAGAAATATGATATTTATATTAGACTTGTAATTTCAGTATGTCGGTATTGGCAAAGGTAATCTTATTGTTTTTCATTTCAAAACTATGACTATAAAAAAACCAGAGCGTTTCACTACACTTAACATAGGAAACGCTCTGGTTTATGCTTATTTAATTCCCTTTTGGGGGATTACTTAGTCGATGATATCAAATCCGGTATAAGGAACCAATGCTTTTGGTATGCGAATTCCTTCCGGAGTTTGATTGTTTTCAAGTAGGGCAGCTACGATTCGTGGTAAAGCTAATGCACTACCATTCAGCGTGTGGCAAAGTTCTGTCTTCTTGTCTCCTGTACGGTAGCGACATTTCAGACGGTTAGCCTGGTATGATTCAAAGTTGGATACAGAACTAACTTCCAACCAACGTTGTTGTGCTGCTGAGAATACTTCAAAGTCGAATGTAATGGCTGAAGTGAAGCTCATATCACCTCCGCAAAGACGAAGAATACGATAAGGTAATTCCAGTTTGTTAACCAGATTTTCTACGTGAGCAATCATTTCTTTCAGTGAATCGTAAGAATGTTCTGGCTTATCTATGCGAACAATCTCTACTTTGTTGAACTGGTGCAAGCGGTTCAATCCTCTTACATCTTTTCCATAAGAACCGGCTTCGCGGCGGAAACATGCAGAGTATGCACAGTTCTTAACAGGTAGTTCGTTGTCTGTAAGGATTACATCTCTGTAGATGTTTGTTACAGGAACTTCTGCTGTAGGGATTAAGTATAAATCATCCTGATTATCATGATACATCTGGCCTTCTTTGTCAGGTAACTGTCCTGTTCCGTAACCGGAAGCTGCATTTACTACATAAGGAGGCTCAATTTCCAGGTAACCTGCGTTACGGGCTTCATCAAGGAAAAAGTTAATTAAAGCTCTTTGAAGGCGAGCACCTTTTCCTTTGTAAACAGGAAAACCTGCACCTGCAATTTTAACTCCAAGTTCGAAGTCAATCAAATCATATTTCTTGCAAAGATCCCAGTGTGGAACTGCATCTGCAGGAAGTTCGGGAGTAACACCACCCATTTTCTCTACTTTGTTGTCGTCGGCACCGTAGCCTTCAGGAACAGAAGAGTGGGGTAGGTTAGGGATTGTGCAAAGCAGAACCTGAAGTTCTTCTGCAGCTTCGTTCATTGCTGTTTCCAAAGCTTTGTTTCCCTCTTTGATTTCGCTTACTTTTGTGCGCGCCGATTCTGCTTCTTCTTTATTCCCTTCCTTCATTAGTTTACCAATGGATTTCGAGAGAGTATTTACTTCGGCAAGATTCTTATCCAGCTCATTTTGTGCAGTACGTCTTTTTTTATCTAACTCCAGCACTTTATCTATGGCTTCCTGTGCGCCTTTAAAGTGTTTCTTTTCCAGACCACGAAGAACCTCGTCGGTCTTTTCTGTAATTACTTTAAGTGTAAGCATATCTTATACTGTTTTTATAGTTTTTTTATTTAGAGCCACAAAGATAAATAAAAATAAGATAAGATGATATTATAATCTTTTTAATCCTTTAAATAATAAAAAAAGTTCCTGCAACGAATGTTACAGGAACTTTTTTTTATTTGAAACAAAAATCGTTGTTATGCTTCTGTTGTTTCAGCAGGGATGATAGATACGTATGAACGATCTAATCTTCCTTTCTTGAATGTTACAACACCATCAACTAATGCGTAAAGTGTGTGATCTTTACCCATACCCATGTTTAAACCTGGGTGATGTTCTGTACCTCTTTGGCGAATGATGATATTACCAGCTTTGCAAGTTTGTCCACCATATACTTTTACGCCTAATCGTTTGCTATGTGATTCGCGGCCGTTCTTAGAACTACCGACACCTTTCTTATGTGCCATTTCTTCTTAAAAATTTAATTGATTAAGCTACTACTTCTTTAATGTTTAACTCTGTAAATTGTTGACGGTGACCGTTACGTTTTCTGTAACCTTTTCTTCTCTTCTTGTGGAATACGATTACTTTGTCGCCTTTTACAAGGTGAGAAACTACTTCGCATACTACTTTTGCACCTTCTACTGTTGGGGCTCCTACAGTCACTGCGCCATCTTTGTCAACTAACAATACTTTGTCAAATTCTACAGTCGCTCCGTTTTCAGCGTCTTGTATGTGATGAACATACATTCTTTTTCCAGCTTCTGCTTTAAATTGCTGGCCGTTAATTTCTACAATTACGTACATCTGTTATATTTTGTTATACAGGTTCTCTCCGGAAGGTGGATCTTAATCATTTAACATCTCTTATTTACCCGCGCGGACTAATTAGGGCACAAAATTACTGATTCTATTTTAATTGGACAAATATTTTAGAGAAATTTATTCTCTTTATTATGAGGGCATTTGCTATTATAATAATCAGATTTACCGGAAATTTATGTTACCAATTAATTTTTTCTTTCAGCATAACCCCATCTGTTACTCCTAAATCTTTCAACGATCCGTTTTTACTTTGAATACAAATCATTGTTAACGGAGTGTTTCCGGTATTTTTCCATGCACGTTTGCCATCAGGTGATATTCTAACTACGCTACCTTCTGAAATAGGAAAGTGATTGCCATCAACCTGAAACTCTCCACTACCTTTTAATACAATGTAAAGTTCTTCGTTTGTTTTGTGAGTATGAAGAAAATCACCACCTGCTCCAGCAGGAACTACTGTAAAAGATACTTCTGTACCAGTACTTTGTACTGACTCGCCAACAAAAACTTTTCCTGGAATCTCTATACCTGGAGCAAGTACAAACAGATGTTCACTTAACTGATCAAAATTGCCGATTGTTACAGCTGCATAATTTTCTGCTGCCGAAATTTTTTCTACTTTTTTCATTTTCTTACTGATTGATTCTTATACTAATTACGAAAAGCTAAACTAACTTTTACGTTACAAAAGTAAGTATCAAACAGATGATTGTCAAGTAGGTACTTGTGTGTAAGATGGTTACCGCAATGAAACCTTTGTTGAAAACGAGTAACTTACGAAGTTCTTTTTTTTGAAAATATTTTTAGAAGGTAAATGACTGATTCATTATTCGTTGTATTTAATATTATTAGTTACTTTTGCTGCGCTAAAAATATATAGCTTATGAGTAAAGTCAAACTATCAGATAGTTTTAATCCCATGTGCCCTATAAGGAACATTCTCTCACGTATAAGTGATAAGTGGTCAATGCTTGTGCTATACATATTGCATGAGAAGGGGGTTGCTCGTTTTAAAGAATTGCAACGTTGCATCCCCGATATTTCACAGAAGATGCTGACCGCTACGCTTCGTACACTGGAAGAGGATGGCTTTATAAGCAGAAAGGTTTATGCAGAAGTTCCCCCAAAAGTTGAGTATACGCTTACAGATAGAGGGCGGTCTCTGTTGCCTCACATTAATATGCTTATAGCGTGGGCGATAGAAAATATGGATGGTATAATGAATGATCGTAAAAAATAGAATAGTATTATGAGGGTTGACCATTTTGCAATTTGGTGTGATGACATTGAAGCAATGCGCACATTTTATACAACTTATTTTGATTGTGTAAGTAACAGTAAATATTATAATCCGTCAAAGAACTACACTTCGTATTTCCTTTCGTTTGGTGGTGGAGATTGCCGTATAGAATTAATGAATCGTCCGGACATTGTAAATGAACCGGCAAAACGTGGATTTATGAAAGGTATTGCCCACTTTGATCTTGAAGTTGGTAATGAGGAAATGGTTGATAGTTTAACGGAGCGACTCCGGTCGGATGGTTATATTATTGCCAGCGAACCTCGTAAAACAGGAGATGGCTATTATGAAGCTGGAGTTTTAGATCCTGAAGGTAATTATATTGAGATTTCGGCGGAAGTATAGAATAGAACGTTTGCCCTGAAAATCTTTGGTGAATAAATAAAAATGAAAGCCGATAAACTGGGCAAGATAACCTGTTATATTTTAATTTATTGGGGTTTAATTGCCATCAACTCTTCTTTAAATTTTTAGTTTATCTGGATAGAATGTTATTAATGAAGGATGAAACACTTTTTAACTCGACTTTCTCTTTTTGAGAGACAACTTATAAGGTTGTTTTCTGACAATACGTTTTACTTTTTGAGTTAACAAACTGATTATAAGCTGCGGAAAAATTAGTTTCACCCCCTATAATAACAAAAAATAGAGGTCATTTTTCCGCAAGCTTAATTATCTTGTTTGGAGTATTATTTCACAGGCTCAACCTTGAATCCTTGCTTTCTGAGTAAAGTAATCAAACCGTTTTCTCCCGGAAGATGTAAGGCACCAACAGCAATAAAGGAAGGAGTTTCTTTCATAATAGCAGGTAGTTTCGCTGCCCAGTCTTTATTTCTGTTATCTATCATTGATTCCATTTCTCCTGGTATAGGGTCGCAGCTGTTTCCTTGTTTTTCCTCAGACAGCTTTTGCATCCTGTCTATATTGAAATTGTTATAAGCTTCTGTTAGTTCTTTTGTGTCTTTTACAATTTTGGCCGTATCGCTTAATGAACATACAAGTAAACGTGCCTGGCGTTGAAGAGACTGTGAGTCATACAGAAGGTCTCTTTGAAATTCTAAAGTTTCAAGAGCCGCAATCTTTTTTCCACTTTCTTCTCCCTTAGTTTGAAAATATCCGTCGAGCTGTTCTTTAGGATTAAAAGAAAGGGCTTTGGCTGCAATAGTCATTGCTACCATCATACTAATAAATGCAGGTCTTATTTTGGGTACCTGATTAAGATCAAATCCCATGTTTGCTTTTAAGAACGAATTTATAGTTGCCTGTTCTGTATCACTGAAAAGAATTTGTGCAGTGGTATCATTAGTAATGAACATTTTATCCTGCATTTTTTTCATTCCTTCGGGAGATTGTGCATCTTTCATATTCAGTTCACCTACCACTTGTTTGCTTGCATCAAAAGCTTCTTTAAAGCCACTAACTTTATCGAGGATAGACAACGGAGCCAGATGATGAGTTCCGAATATATACGATGGAGTCTTTAATCCATTGCCCGATACTTTCCACAAAAGAGATTGTGCGCCTGCAGATATTGAAAATAGCAAGATGCACGAAAGAATAAATAGTTTTTTCATAAAAGATTTTTTATAGTATTAATATTTTGTTGAAAATCTATTCAACATTGAAGTAAGCTTCCAACTCTTTTTCAGCGGAATTATTAATGTTGTCTATGTCTCTGATAATCTTACCATCTTCCAGCAAAGCAATGCGTGGACAGATATCTGTAGTGTGGTTCAGGTTATGACTGGAAATCAGTATTGTAGCACCAGTCTGTTGGCTATAATCTTTAAGGATGTGTTTTATAATTGACTGTGAACTTGGATCAAGGAAGTTAAATGGCTCATCCAGTATAAGAAGTTCCGGATTGTGAATCATGGCCGAGATAATACCAATCTTCTGTTTATTTCCGGCCGAGAAATTGCGGATAAATTTCTTTTGGCCTATAACTTCTCCGTTCATAAAGCGTTCGAATGTTGTTAAACGTTCGTCTACTTCTTCTTTCTTTAGTCCATACATTTTTCCGATAAAGTAGAAATACTCTTCCGGAGTGAGGTAATCAATGAGGAAACCTTCGTCAATAAATGCACCGGTAAAGTTTTTCCACTCTTCACTTTTGCTGGAATCGATGTCATTGATAAAGGCAGCTCCGTTACTGGCTTGTAATAAATCCAGGATTAGACGGAAGAATGTGGTCTTACCAGCTCCGTTGTTTCCTACCAAACCCAATATGTCTCCGTTGTTTATTACGTAATTATCTATATCTACAGCTCTTTTTTCGCCGAAGTCTTTTTGTAAATTATTGATTTTTATTGTTGCCATGGTTTATTTGAATTTAAATGATAAGGTAAAAAATGAAACACAGTTATTTGGTATCTCTGAATCCTTCCATATTTTTATATCTTCTTTTCATGAAGCGTTTATAGATATTCATGATCCAATAATTTGAAGTAAATGTCAGAGCAAGACCAATAGCCAGAAATATTAGCTGACTTATTATTTCTCCGAAAGCTATTCTGAGCAAATTGATAACCAGCATAGGAACACCAAAGGACATTAAACTGATAAGGCTCTGAAAACCAGTTCCGGTAGATTGACGACCTATCAGACTTTCGTTCAATGGTGTTGTTTTATTATTATAAACAGCTAATTGAAAGATAATGAAATAGATAAATCCGGTAGTGAAGAAACAGTAAGATATAGCCATTAATAGTGTTATTTTCCCCATTATTATCACTGGAATCATTAAAATAAAGGGAACTATCACAGCAAAACTGTAAAAATAGTATTTGGCTCTAAGCAGATTATAGATGGACTCTTTGCGACTCATTAGTCCATCAAGGTAATTCCCTTCGAAGCTCATTATTTGTGTGAGCATCAGGATTCCTAAGATAGCAAAGTTGTAGATCCCGACAAAGCTTTTGCCAACCGGACCTTCATAGGAAGGAGTGAAGAGCATTGCTGTAAGCATGATAATGAGGAAGCATCCCATTCGGAACATAGATTTGCTCCTTTTGTTTCTGAATAATAGCTTCAGTTCTAAGCGGAAGTATTCTCCAACTTCACCATATTGTTCAAGAAATTTATATTCTGAAACATGTTTTATTTTAGTGTCGTTTGTTTTGGCAAGTTCGGCATACAGATTTCTGATCATGATAGTGCGGTTTATCCAACCCAAACCAGCTGCAACAATCAGTACACCAAGGAAACTAAGCAGATTTCCTTTGATAAATAATTCGCCTACCTCCATAGTGAATTTGCTCACCGGATTGCCTAAGGTAAGTTCCAATGTTAATAGAAGCCCGTAAAATACGATAGGTATAATTACGAAATAAGTTTTTTCATTAATTAAAGTGCGGCACATTTGGTACCAGTAATTATTGAGAATCATCAATAAATAAAATCCAAGACTATAGGTGATGACTCCTGTAATTCCAAAATATTTAGTAACAGTAATGAATGCAAAAGGAACAATCATAAATAACCAAAAGGCATTGTATGAGTTTGTTGCCGATTTTAAAAGAAGAATATTGAGTAGCTTGTTCTTCTTAACCGGTAATAATAGATAAGGTTTTATTTCCTGAGTAGGAGTTTTTTGAAAGGCGAAGCGGAAAAGAAAGTCGATGGCAAGGATAATGAATAACCCTTTATTCATTATATGATATGGCTCCATGGTTGGAAACATATCTGCAAAACCAAATCCGAAGATAATACCAAAGAAAATAAAATATCCGGCCCAAAATAACATCATAAAGTAGATATAAAACTTCCCGAATTTATTCTTTTCGAACATGGGATGCCGTTTGGCGGCCAATTTGGTGTGTTTTCGTAATTCTTTTAAAAGCATAAACAGATATGTATTTGAACTTAAGATAGAAGTAAGAAAAGACCTTTTCAAAAGGTCTTTTCTTATTTCTGTTATTTAATTATTTAGCTTCAGGAGAAGTCATTGTTACTTCAACCTGATTCTTTTGGCTGAACATATTCTTTGCAAATTTCTGAAGATCACTTATTGTTACTTTGTTAACAATAGCTTCATAATTAGCGTCCATGTCCAATCCGGTGTAAAGATATTCATCAATACAACCTACCCAATAGCTATTTTCTTTTATGTTCTCTTTGTATTTCTTCAACATATATTCTTTTACTTTAGCCAGATTGGTTTCTGATGGGCCAACTTTTGAAATGTTGTCAATTTCATCAAAAACAATCTTAATCAGTTTATCCTTTTTAGCAGGATCTGTCTGGAATACAATTTGAAGAGAACTTTCTTCTTTAGGGTATTTAGCAGTGTTTCCATATACACTAACACCATAAGTACCACCTTCTTGTTCGCGGATCTTTTCAGTATAAACAATGTCAAGAACCTGAGCGAGCATACTCATCATGATATCATTCTGAGATGTGTATTTGCAGCTTCCATTATAGAATGTAAATACAGAAGCTTTAGCAGTTTGCTGTTTCTTCTTGAATTCATTCTTGTATTGACCTTTACGCATATACATCTTTGTATCTTTGAATGTTTCTTTTCTGTTTATAGATGGAAGAGATCCAAGATATTGTTCAATTAGTGGTTTAGCCTTTTCAAGATCTACGTTACCAACTAGAATAAAGGTGAAATCACTTGCATCTTTAAAGCGGTCTTTGTATAAGTCCATACATTTCTGATAATCAATTTTATCAATCATGTCAGCCTTAATACGTATTGTTCTTGGGTGATTACCATACATACCGAATGTAATAGAATCATTGAAAGCTACCATAGGATTTGCTTCTCTGTTCTGCAAAGAGGCTTTCATACGTGTTTTGTAAGATGTGAATGCATCAGCATCCATTCTTGGAGCAGTAAATGTAAGATAAGTGAGCTGTAACATTGTTTCCAAATCTTTAGGAGAGCAGCTACCGTTAACACCTTCTGTATTTGTTCCAACAGAAGAGCTTACAGATGCTTTTTTACCTGCTAAAACTTTCTGTAAGTTAACTGCGCTGAAGTTTCCTAATCCTCCTAACTCAACTACATCATTAAGTGATTTGATATTAATAATTTCAGAGTTTGGCATTAGTGAACTACCACCTAAACTAACACCTTTCATTTGAATTTCATCAGCTTTGAAATCAGTCTTCTTAACGATAACCTTCACACCATTTGATAATGTAAGTGTAGTTGTACCAAAATTCGTATTTTCTTTTGTAGAAATAATCTTACCAGCTTTTGGAGCTACCGGAATAAGTGGTTCGTTAGATACCTTATCCACGTATGCGGTAATGTTTTCAGCTTTTACGTTTTTAAGAATAGATAGAATCTTATCTTTAGTAGGATATACTAATCCTTCTTTATCAGGACCAAAGATTGCTACAACCTGGTTTGTGTCAGAAACGAATGATTTCATAACCTCATTAATCATGGCTACTGGCAAATTTGGAGCTATTTTGTTCATAATAGCAAAATTGTCATCAATGCTTGGGATAGGTTCGTTATCTGTAAAGTTGTTAACGTAGCTATTTATGTAGTCTTCGTTCTTCTTTTTACCGCGTTCGTTGTATTCAGATTCAAGATTTCTCAGATATTCAGCACGTGCACGTACATATTCTGATTCAGTGAAGCCAAAGCGATGAGCACGTTCTATTTCGCGAAGAAGAGTACTTAATGCATTTTCAACTCCATCTTCTTTGCATACTGCAACACCTGTAAAAGCATCTTTTGTTTTTGAAACAAAGAAGCTGTTATCGTATGCGTATCCATAGACAAATGGAGGATTAGCAGATTGAGTAAGCTCGTTTAAACGGGCATTCAACATGTTACCAATCATATTTTTTGCGTAATCAAAAAACAAGTATTGCATGTTGTTCTTTAAAGAATCAGGATATACATCGTGTTTATTGAAAAGCAAAATCTGCATATTGGTTTGCTCTTTGTCTTTCTCAATTACAACAATCGGTTCTTTATTGTCATTAACAGGGAAGTAAGTACGTAATGCAGGATTTACCGGTTTTGGAATATCACTGAACATTTTCTTGATTTTAGCTTCAACAGCATCTACATCAATATCTCCTACAATAACCAAACCTTGCAAATCTGGGCGGTACCATTTTTCATAATAATCACGAAGTGTTTTGTATTTAAAGTTATCAACTACGTCCATTGTTCCAATAGGCATACAGTCTGCATATTTGGTTCCTGCATACATTATAGGCAATGCTTTTTCACGTAGACGTTGCATAGCACTCATGCGAGAACGCCATTCTTCATGAATAACGCCACGTTCTTTATCAATTTCTTTGTCTGTTAGTAACAAGTCATTTGACCAATCATGTAAAATAAGCAAGCAAGAATCCAATATTCCTTCGCGGGTAACAGGAGCGTTGGAAATATTATATACGGTCTGATCAATACTTGTATAAGCATTAAGATTTACTCCGAATTTTATTCCCACACTTTCACACCATGGAACAATGCCTAAGCCTTTATCTGTTCCCGGAAAATTCTTTGAACCATTGAAAGCCATGTGTTCCAGGAAGTGTGCTAACCCTCTTTGTTGTGGTTCCTCAAGAATAGAACCAACTTTCTGCGCTATGTAGAAATCAGCTCTTTTTTCATTGGTTGTGTTTTTACGGATATAATAAGTTAATCCGTTTTCTAACTTACCTATCCTTACGTCTTTATCAATAGGTATTGGTGGCATTTGCTGTTGTGCAAAAGTTGTACTAGCACAAAATAGTAGTGATGCCGTGAATAAATTTTTAAATAGAGATCTCATAATTTATATAAATTGGATGTTTAAATATATTTTTATTCAGTTAGTCGCTTCATAAATATTAAAAATCACAAAGTAAGTAAATTTATTGTCATAAAAATGAAATTCCCTGATAAAGTTTTTAGATCTTTATCAGGGAACTCTTAAAGTATTACATTATAATAGTTATTTTGATTAATAGCTATTAATGAATAATTGATTATTAATCAAATAGTGATATATTATAATTTGTGCTCAGCTAAATAACGCTCCGCTTCAATCGCAGCTTTACATCCGCTTCCGGCAGCTGTTGTGGCTTGTCGGTAAACAGGATCTGCTACATCGCCGGCTGCGAATACTCCTGGAACTTTAGTACGCGGTGTATCACCTTCTGTAATAATGTATCCAACAGGATCAGTATCAAGATAAGGAGCGAATATTTCAGAGTTTGGCTTGTGACCAATTGCTAAAAAGAAACCGTCGATGGCTATGTCATAACGTTCTTCATCTGCTTCTCCCATGCGTTTTACAACATGCGCACCTTCTACTCCGTTTTCTCCGAAGAGACCTAAAGTGTTATGCTCGAACAGAACTTCTATTTTCTCGTGATTTAATACACGTTCCTGCATAATTTTAGATGCTCTCAGGAATGGCTTACGAACAATCAGATATACTTTCTTAGCCAATCCTGCTAAATAGATGGCTTCTTCACAAGCTGTGTCACCTCCACCCACTACTGCAACTACTTTTTTCCGGTAAAAGAATCCATCACATGTAGCACATGCACTAACTCCCATTCCGGCATATTTCTTTTCATCTTCAAGTCCCAGGTATTTAGCAGTAGCACCGGTAGCAATAATGATAGTATCTGCTTCGATAACTTTTTCACCTTCAATCGTAATCTTGTAAGGAGCTTTACTAAGGTCAGCAGCAGTAGCTAGTCCGGTCCTGATGTCGGCACCGAAACGAGCTGCTTGTCTTTTCAAGTCATCCATTAATTGGTTACCATCTACTCCATCCGGATAACCAGGAAAGTTTTCAACTTCCGTTGTAGTTGTTAGCTGTCCTCCAGGTTGTAATCCTTCATATAGGATAGGAGATAAGTTTGCTCTTCCAGCATAAATAGCTGCTGTATATCCTGCCGGTCCTGAACCTATAATCAGGCATCTTGTTTTTTCTATATTTTCCATTTTGTTTTTTATCTTAAGTCAATAATTTCTGCATTTGGATATTTCTTTTTATTAAACTGAAACAAAGAGTCCGAATATGATTGTTTCGTTTTATAGCTTGTAATAGTTATTTCACTATTGTTGTTAGGCTGCTCTAAAGTAATATGTTGAGGTTGATAATTACTTTTTGAGATTAGCAGGACAATACGTGAAAATGCTTTTTTCTTATTTTCCGGAGTCAGAGTTATTTTATAATTGTTACCTACTACGCCGTTTAATTTATAATTATATCCATTTTTATAAATATTAAGTAAGGCATAAGGATTCATGCTTTGCAGTTCATCTTCAGTAGGCATGCTAATATTTACTTCTTCACTATGTTTAAGATAGCTCCATTGAGTCTTTCCATCAAACCAGGTTGTAGCATCATTTGTGTCTAAAAAGAACTTTCTATTCTTTAGCTGCAGTACACCATTTATTTGATTACCTCCTGATTTAATTCTGAAAGTAGCTTTTATACCTCCTGCTTTAGCAAAAGCAGCCGATGTTTCGTCAAGAATCTTTTTAGCTTGTGCATCTTTTTGCGCAAAGCAAGGCAAGATCAAAGCACTAATAAGCAATGTAATGATATACTTTTTCATTGTTTTATTCTTTGTTTTTTATGCTAAATAAAAGACTATTGTCTCAAATTACCCAATCGCATTTCCAAGTCAGTTTCGTCAATGCACATAACCTGGCGGGCTTTACTTCCCTCTGACGGACCAACAATTCCAGCTTTCTCCAATTGATCCATAATTCTGCCGGCACGATTATATCCGATAGAGAATTTTCTTTGTATGAGTGATGTAGAACCTTGTTGGTGAATTACAACCAGTCGAGCTGCATCCTCGAACATTGGATCGAGACGGTTCATGTCAACATCTCCAACAGTACTTTCACTCTCTTCTCCTACATATTCAGGCAAGTAGAATGCTGTAGTATATCCTTGTTGACGAGAAATATAATCAGTGATTTTTTCTACTTCAGGAGTATCAACAAATGCACATTGTACACGAACCGGATCACTTCCTTGTAAGAAAAGCATATCCCCGCGACCAATAAGCTGATTAGCTCCCGGACGGTCGAGAATTGTACGTGAGTCCATCATGGAAGACACACGGAAAGCAACACGAGCCGGGAAGTTGGCCTTAATTGTACCGGTGATAATATTTGTAGTAGGACGTTGAGTGGCAATAATCATGTGAATACCTACGGCACGTGCCAACTGAGCAATACGAGCAATTGGAAGTTCAACTTCTTTTCCGGCAGTCATAATCAAGTCACCAAACTCATCTATAATCACTACAATATATGGCATAAACTTATGTCCCTTTTCCGGATTCAGTCTACGATTTATAAACTTCTCGTTATATTCCTTAATATTACGAGTGTGTGCCTTTTTAAGCAAATCGTAGCGGGTATCCATCTCAATACAAAGAGAATTCAGTGTATGCACAACCTTGGTAAAGTCTGTAATAATGGCCTCTTCGCCATCAGGTAATTTTGCTAAAAAATGCTTTTCTACAGTTGAGTAAATACTAAATTCTACCTTCTTTGGGTCGATCAAAACAAATTTCAGTTCAGCAGGATGCTTTTTATAAAGTAAAGATGTAATAATAGCATTTAATCCTACAGATTTACCCTGTCCGGTAGCTCCGGCCACAAGTACGTGAGGCATCTTACAAAGGTCTACCATGAAAATCTCATTGGTAATGGTCTTACCAAATGCGATAGGGAGATCAAACGTCGATTCTTGAAACTTCCGGGATGAAATGATTGAATGCATGGAAACAATCTTTGGATTGGAGTTTGGAACTTCAATACCAATGGTTCCTTTTCCCGGAATTGGTGCAATGATACGAATACCTAATGCAGAAAGACTAAGAGCGATATCATCTTCCAATCCGCGAATCTTGGAAATACGTACACCTGCTTCAGGGGTAATTTCGTATAAAGTTACAGTAGAACCTACTGTTGCTTTAATTGAACTTATTTCAATACCGAAACTTCTTAGCGTACTGATAATCTTATCTTTGTTGGCAGTCTGTTCTTCCATATTAATGGCAGGCTCATTGTTATCGTACCGCTTCATCAAGTCCAGACTTGGATGACGGTAGTTCTCCAAATCAAGTGTAGGATTATACTTCCCTAAATTAGAGGCATCATAAGTTTCATCATCACTGGATTGTGCAGATTCTATTTTGAATTCTGGTTCTTTATCTTCAGTTTCCTCATCATTTTCTTCAGTAAATTCTGGAGATTCTATTTCCTCTTCATTTACTATGTTTGATTTTACCCAATCTTCAACAGGTGCTTCTTCGATAGGTGCAGGGGGTATAGTTTCCATGGGCTTAGATACTGCTTTTTGTTCAAAACTACGGTCTAGCTTGAAATTTACAGTCTTAGGCTCAGGATTGGTAAATTCTAGTGTGTCGTCTTCTGCAACCAAAGCTTCTTCTTTCTCTTTTTTCTTTCTGAAATTAAGCTGTAGTGCACGTCGGATATAGATAATAGTCTGTGTGCTTAGATAAATCAGAAAGCAAAGGGCAGTAGCTAAAAGAAGCAAAGATATGCCTGGAACACCTATTTGCGAAACCAGCCAATTGCTAACGTTGTATCCATGCAATCCTCCAAGGTAAATGAAGCTATCTTTATAGTTGTCCATGAATACAAATCCAAAAAATACAGAAAACCAGATAAGCAGCAAAGAACAGCCAATAAACCATTTCCAGATACGGAAATTACGTACTCGCATCAATTTCATACCAACTATACTCAGAAATAACAGTATAAAGTATGACGAGACTCCAAAGCATTCGTTAATTAAGTAATTTGCCATCTGAGCACCTCTCGAACCAGCATAATTTCTTATGTGGTTATTTATCGATGATAGTTGGTCTGGATTAGGATTGTCCAGAATACTTTGATCGGCTGCTCCGGTAAAAAAGAAGGAAGTAAAAGCCAGTAGTAAATAGACTGAAAAAATCACCATCATTAAACCAATAATAAAATGAAAAGTCTCATTATGAAAGGTTTTTGTTAAATTATTGGTGGAAACAGGCTCCATTGCCGGACTCTTATCTGTTTTTTTCTTTGCCATTAAGAATTTTATTTTTATTGTTTGATTCTGCAAAAATAATAAAATAACATTAGTTGGAGATTAAGAATCAAATAAAAATTTAGCAAAAAATAATATGAATATTTTGTAGAAAAATAATGCATTTTGTACAAAACGAATAGTTTTCTTGTACAAGATGATGCTTTTGGACTAAGATGAAAAGTTTATCGTCATATTACAGGTTCTTATCTCTCAGATTACTAAAAGGTGCATTGTACTTACATTTCACGTTAAAATACATTGATTTGCAGTTGGATTACTCCTTTTTTGTTAACTTTGCGGCTTAATTGAAAAATTGTATGGAAAATAATCATCAAGTGATATTCAGCAGAGATGTTGTGGAATTTGTAACAGTGGCAGCTGAATTTTGTGCTTATCTGGAACGCGCAGAAAGTGCAAAGCGAAGTTCTTTTGTTGATACCACTCTAAAAATATTGCCATTGCTTTATCTTAAAGCATCATTATTGCCCGAATGTGAAATGGTTGGAGATGAAGCTCCGGAAACATATGTTACTGAGGAAATTTATGAATTGATGCGTATGAATGTAGCTTATGTATTAAGGGAAAAGGATGACTATCTTGAAGTTTTTCTTCCTGAAATGGCTTATAGCGATACTCCTATAAAAAAATGCATATCGGAAGATTTAGCTGATATTTATCAGGACTTGAAGGATTTTATTTTTGTTTTTCAATTGGGCTATAATGAAACAATGCATGATTCATTGGCTATTTGCAAAGAACATTTTGCTTTATATTGGGGACAAAAACTTGTTAATACTTTGAGAGCCTTGCACGATGTGAAGTATAATGCTGATAATAAAGATGAAGATGAAGACGAAATTGATGATGATGAAAAGTTGAACGAAGTATTATGATTGTAAAAAGAACTATAACAAAAGATGATATATCAGAAATGCCGAAAGCAATTTTCGAGGGCAAAATTATTATGATTTGTACTGAAAAAGATGCTGAACGTGCTATCGAATTTTTGAATAAGTATGCTGTACTGGGAATTGACAGTGAAACAAAGCCGTCTTTTGTTAAGGGAAAATCACATAAAGTCTCTTTGCTGCAGGTTGCTACAGATACACATTGCTTTCTGTTTCGCTTAAACCTGATAGGATTTCCTAAAGTACTGATTGATTTGCTGGAGAATCCTTCAATTGTAAAAGTAGGACTCTCGTTGAAGGACGATTTTCTGGCTTTGCATCGCAGAGTCTCTTTTAAACAGCAAAATTGTATCGAGTTGCAGGAATTTGTTAAACCATTCGGTATTCAGGATAAAAGTCTGCAAAAAATATATGCTATCCTTTTTGGTCAGAAAATATCTAAATCGCAACGCCTGTCTAATTGGGAGGCCGAAACATTAAGTCCGTCACAGCAGTTGTATGCTGCTACAGACGCATGGACATGTCTCAAGATTTATACCTTGTTGCAAGAGTTGCATCAAACGGGTGATTATGTAAAAGAAGAGATAGTAGAACCGGTAATTGAAGAAAAAGAAAAATAAATGGCTTACAAAAAAGTTTATCTGAAATCGGGGAAAGAAGAATCGCTGAAGCGTTTCCATCCCTGGATTTTTTCAGGAGCAATTAGTCGCTTCGAGGGAGAACCAGAAGAGGGTGAAATAGTAGATGTGTATACTTCAAAAAAGGAGTTTATTGCTTTAGGACACTTCCAGGTGGGAAGTATCGCGGTAAGAGTCCTTTCTTTTAAACAAGAAGAGGTAAACCATGATTTCTGGGTTAAGAAATTTGAAGTTGCTTACGACTTAAGAAAAGGTATAGGGCTGGCTGGTAACCCTACCAATAATACATACAGACTGGTTCATGGTGAAGGTGATAATCTTCCAGGATTAATCATTGATGTTTATGCCAAAACAGCTGTTATGCAAGCTCATTCAGTAGGAATGCACGTTTACCGTATGGAAATAGCTAGTGCTCTTTCTCAAGTAATGGGAGATGCCATTGAGAATATCTATTATAAGTCGGAAACAACATTACCTTTCAAAGCTGATTTAGGACAGGAAAATGGCTTTATCAAAGGCGGTAGTTCCGATAATATTGCTCAGGAATATGGATTGAAATTCCATGTAGACTGGTTGAAAGGACAAAAAACAGGATTCTTTGTAGATCAAAGAGAAAACCGTGCTTTGCTGGAAAGATATGCAAAAGACCGTTCTGTGCTGAATATGTTTTGCTATACAGGTGGTTTCTCTTTTTATGCAATGCGTGGAGGTGCCAATCTGGTTCATTCAGTAGATAGTTCTGCCAAAGCAATTGACTTGACTAATAAAAATGTGGAACTCAATTTCCCTGGCGATGCCCGTCATACAGCTTATGCTGAAGATGCATTTAAGTATCTGGATAGAATGGGAGATCAGTACGATCTGATTATTCTCGATCCACCTGCATTTGCTAAGCATAGAGCTGCACTGCATAATGCTTTGCAAGGGTACAAGAAATTAAATGCTAAAGCTTTCGAGAAAATTAAACCGGGCGGCATATTGTTTACGTTCTCTTGTTCGCAGGTTGTAACAAAAGACAATTTCCGTACAGCAGTATTTACAGCAGCGGCAATGTCAGGAAGAAGTGTGAGGATTTTACATCAACTTACTCAGCCTGCAGATCATCCGGTAAATATTTATCACCCTGAGGGAGAATACCTGAAAGGGTTAGTATTATATGTAGAATAAGCGTTAGTAATATAAAATCTGAAACTTTGATGTAAAATATGTTAATATATTGATTGTTTTATGTTCCGTGTTATGCTACATAACATAATTCCTATATATTTGCATCATGTTTTTCATGGTATTAGATTTAAGGTTAATAAAGATTGGGTTGTCGTGATGACAGCCTTTTTTTTTATAAATACCTTTGAATAGACTCATCATCCCAAAATTATCCCTATATTTGCCACATAGTCTAAAATTGGATTCAAAGTGGATAATAAAGTAGAACTTCGGGTATTAAATATTTCCAACAGTCAGTTACAGGCAAATGCTTTCGCCTTAGTTTTGGAAGAAGTAAACGGGCCACGTCAGTTGCCTGTTATTATTGGTTCTATCGAAGCACAAGCAATTGCTCTTAAATTGAAAGGACTAACAACTCCTCGTCCTTTTACTCACGATTTATTTGTAACCTTTGCTGAATATCTTCAGACAAGACTCACACAGGTTTCTATCTATAAGGCCAGAGATGGAATATTCTATTCTTACCTTTATTTTGAGAAAGAAGATGGAGAATCGTTTAAGGTAGATTCCAGAACATCTGATGCTGTTGCATTGGCTTTACGTTTTGGTTGTCCTATTTATACGACAGAAGAAATTCTTAGCGCCGAAGGATATATTCCTGAAGTAGAAGATGAAAAAGATGAATCAGAAATGTATTGTGAAACAATTGAATCATTAAAAGAATCTCTTTCACAGGCTATTAAGGATGAAGATTATGAACTGGCTTCCGAACTACGTGATGAGATAAAGCGAATAGAAGAGGAGGAAAAACGTTTAAATCAATAAAGATTATACCTCTATAATAATGCATGTATTTTATACTCCTGACATTTTAGTCAAAAACGAGCTACCTGATGAAGAAGCTCAACACTGTCTGCGCGTATTACGATTGTCTCAAGGTGATGAGATTATGTTGACTGATGGAAAAGGCTCATTTTATAAAGCCGAAATTAGTTTGGCGACAGGGAAGAAATGTTTTGTATCTATCATAGAAACAATTCCGCAAGAGAAATTCTGGCCGTGCCACTTGCACATAGCTATGGCTCCCACTAAAAACATGGATCGTAATGAATGGTTTGCAGAGAAAGCTACCGAGATAGGTTTTGATGAACTGACTTTCCTTAACTGCCGTTTTTCGGAAAGGAAAGTGATAAAGGCGGAACGGATTGAAAAGATTCTTGTTTCTGCTATTAAGCAGTCGCTTAAAGCAAACCTCCCCGTTTTAAATGAAATGACCGATTTCGATAAATTTATTTCCCGTGATTTCCCCGGACAGAAGTTTATTGCACATTGTTATGAGGGTGAGAAGCCGTTATTGAAAGATGTTCTCCTAAAGGGAGAAGACGCAGTAGTACTGATTGGTCCCGAAGGAGATTTTAGTCCGGAAGAAGTTGAAAAGGCGCTTTCAAAAGGTTTTCAACCAATCAGTCTTGGAAAATCCCGATTACGTACAGAAACTGCAGCCTTGGTGGCATGCCATACTATGAACCTGATGAATCAATAAAATTATATATTAGCTATGAATAAAACAAAATTCTTTTTCCGCTTATCTGTGCTGTTGATTGCAGTACTGGTACTGGGCTCTTGTTCTAAAGATAAAGAGTATACAAGAGTTATTCCTTCTAATGCCTCACTGGTTATATCGTTTGATATTCAGTCAATCATTAAGAAAAGTGGCTTGATGGATAATAAGGAATCTATAATGAAGAATCTTACGGCCTCTTTGAATAATGAAAAATTGGCAAAGATGGTTCAAAATCCTTCTGATGCGGGTTTGTCTCTCGAGAATAAAGCCTATTTTTTCGTTACGTCAAAAGATGAACCTGCTGTATTGTTTAAAGTGTCCGATGAAGATAAACTTGAAGATGCTTTCGGACTGATGCAGAATGAAGGAATCTGTGATGCTATTGAGAGAAACGGTGATTTCTCAACTGTAATACTTCGCGGATATGGTATTTGTGCATTCGATGAAAGCACTTTGCTAGTAATAGAGACTACCAATGCCCGTTCATTGCCGGTGAAAGAACAGGTTGAGAAAATGATGCACACCACTGAAGGAGTAAGCATTGCTTCGAATAAGGGCTTCCAAAAGATGATTGAAAAGAAAAGTGATATCGGATTATATGGTTCTTTCGCTTCATTACCCCAGCTTACATCAATGTCGATGAGTCTTGGACTTCCCGAAGATGCTGATATGCGCCAAATGATGGTGCTTGCCCAGATTAATTTCGAGAATGGAAAGGTTACAATGGAAGGTGAGTATTATACAGAAAATGAATCCTTAAAAGCATATATTAAGAAGCAAGCCGAGATGGGTGGAAAGATTAATCATACTTTCCTTAAACGTATTCCTGCATCCTCACTGGCTTATCTTTCCATGAATGTAAAAGGTGATAAGTTGTATGACATGTTAATGAGTGGAGCAGAGTTTAAGAATATGGTAAGAGACTCTCGTCTAACTCCCGGATTCGATTTGAAGAAGAGTGTAAACTCATTAAAAGGTGATGTTGCTATTGCTGTAACAAATGTTAGTGCAAATGGAACTCCTTCTTTGCTGGCTTATGCCGAGGTAAGTGATCCTTCGGCTGCAGGAATTGTTTACGCATTTAAAAAAGATTTCGACGAAGTTGGCTTAACTGTTACTACTTCCGGCAAGAATGAATATGTGGTGAAGAGTGCCATGCTTCCTTCTCCAATCCGTTTTGGAGTAAGAGGTAATTATTTCTATCTCACCAACGATGACAATCTCTATAAGAATATAGGTAAGGATGTTGCAAATTCGCTTGCAAATGCTAAGTATGAAAATATAAAGAGTGATGCAAAGGGTTACTTTGTTTTGGATATGGATAATGTAATGAAACTGCCAATGGTGAGCAATGCATTTGGACGTTTCGGATCACAAGGAAATATGGTTCAATCTATCCTTGCCGGATTCTCTTATGCCGAGGCATATAATAAAGACGATCAAAAGAGTGTGGTTAATATCTATTTTAAGAATAAAAATGAAAATGTTCTGAAGCAACTTATTACAGGATTAAAGAAAGTGCTTGGTTAGAACTGATTTTAAATTGAATTGCATCAATGAATAACATTAACTTACAGCAGACTCTACCTAATGTGTTTGCCGAACGCGAATCAATTGTTTCCGAAGTCTGGAAAAAAAATCTGGAGTTCCGCAAAGGAGAAATTTATCTGATAGAAGCGGATTCAGGTACAGGTAAGTCTTCGCTCTGTAGTTATATATATGGCTATCGGAACGATTATCAGGGAACTTTTAATTTTGATAAAGAGAACATTCGGAATCTTTCTGTCTCTAAATGGGTAGATGTCAGAAAGCAATCTTTGAGTATGCTTTTTCAGGAGCTAAGACTTTTTTCAGAACTCACAGCGCTGGAGAATATTCAGTTAAAAAATAGCCTTACCGGTTATAAATCCAAAAAAGAGATTGAGGATTTGTTCGAGGCTATGGGAATAGATGATAAATATAATTCCAAAGTAGGCAAACTATCTTTCGGACAACAACAGCGCGTGGCGTTTATCAGATCTCTTTGTCAGCCTTTCGATTTTATATTCCTGGACGAACCAATCAGTCACCTTGACGAAACTAATGGTCAGATTATGGGCGACCTTTTAATGCAGGAAGTGAAAAAGCAGGGAGCAGGCGTTATTGTAACGTCTATTGGTAAACATATTGAGTTGAACTACAATAAAATATTTAAGTTATGAAACTTGTTTGGAAACTTCTTCGTCAGCATATAAGCTTGGGGCAGTTGGGCGGATTTTTCTTTGCCAATCTTTTTGGTATGATGATTGTAGCCTTGAGCGTACAATTTTATAAAGACATAGCGCCTGTATTTACTCAAGGTGATAGCTTTATTAAAAAAGATTTTATAACCGTAACTAAAAAGATAAGCACGCTTGGCTCAATAGCCGGTGCAAACAACTCTTTTACGCAGGATGATATTGATGAGATTAAGTCTCAGTCCTTTGCAAAGAGCGTAGGTTCATTTATGCCTTCGCAGTTTTCGGTAACAGCCGGATTTGGTATGCAGGAATCAGACTTTAAACTTGCCACAGAAATGTTTTTCGAGTCAGTGCCCAATGAGTACGTTGATGTAAGTCTTGATAAATGGCATTTCGATAAGAATTCTAACTCAATTCCAATTATTATCCCTCGTAACTACCTCAACCTTTACAACTTTGGTTTTGCACAGGCACGAAGTCTTCCTAAATTATCCGAAGGATTGATGGGGATGATTAAGGTAGATCTTGTAATTCGTGCCAACGATGGACGGATTGCTAAATATAAAGGACGAATTGTAGGCTTTTCTAATCGTTTAAATACCATTCTTGTTCCGGAAGAGTTTATGAACTGGGCAAACAGTACATTCGCTCCCAGCAAGGAAGTACAGCCATCCCGGTTAATTGTAGAAGTGAAAAACCCAGCCGATGAAAAAATAGCTCAATTCTTCCAGAAAAGAGGCTACGAAACAGAAGATAATAAACTGGATGCAGGAAAAACAACTTACTTCCTGAAGCTGATTACAGGTATTGTGCTGGCAGTAGGATTACTTATCAGTGTTCTTTCGTTCTACATTCTGATGCTTAGCATTTATCTGTTACTGCAGAAAAATACTACGAAACTGGAAAACTTGTTGCTGATAGGGTATAGCCCTGGAAGAGTGGCCTTGCCATACCAGATACTAACGTTAGGACTTAACTTCGTAGTTCTAATTTTGGCAATATTGTTGGTCGGTTGGGCACGTTCCTATTACATGGGAGTTGTAGCGTCGCTCTTCCCGCAAATAGCTGCAGGATCAATTATCCCGGCAGTTGTTATCGGAACAACACTGTTTGTTGTAGTCTCTTCCATGAATATTGTAGCCATCCGCAAAAAGGTTCAATCCATCTGGATGCATAAATCATAGAACAAAAAAATATTAATTTATCTGCCACCTGCTACTAAATTTTAGTAAATCGCCCTGTTTACGGGCCTTTGAATTGGTGGCAGATAAATTATTAAAACACTTTATCTACTACCAATTTCCTCTATCTGCCACTACTTCTTTTTATAAGTCTTCGATCAGGCTTTGTTATTATCTAAAAAGTTGAATCCAACTTTAACAATTCACACAGAACTTTTTTAAATATCACCTCAGAGTTATAACAATACCTCGTTTTACTCTGAAAAAAGTATTAATCTTCTTTTTGTATTCTTGTACAAAAGAATGCATTCTTCTGTACAAAACAATTAATTCTTTTGTACAGAACAAATCTTTGTTTTGTACAATACTGCATCAATCTTATTCCTAAGAAATACAATACTCTTAAAGATATATTGTACACTTCACCTTCTCAAGAATCTTGTATTTTTTTATCTTTTTATAATTATATGAAATAGTAAAGAGTATTGATATATAAATAATAAAAATCGATTTATAAATCAGGAATATTTAATCCATTTATTATAAGGGTTTTATGTGTTTTAAGATTTAATTATGGTTAATATGTGTATATTAATTCAATGCCTAAAATGTTGAAAATGTTTCTTGATGGGCTTTTTGGAAATTAACATTGTTCAACGGAAAATAACAAAAGCTTTTTTAGGTTAAAATTATAACAGGTTTAAAAACTTTATACTTTGGGCCATGTTTTATAAATAGTTTTTAAGTAAACAATATTTAAACTGAGAATATGTGTCAAATATATGTCAATAACTATTTAATTAAAACATGATTGATTATGAAAAACAGATTTTTGTTTTTAGTAGGAATCGGAGCTCTGTTAGCTATGAGCTCTTGTTCAAAGGATGAAGAAAATTTAGTTGTAAAGAGTGGTGAAGCTGCAACATTGAAGTTGACCTTAAAGGGGATAGATGTAAATACACGTGTAGTTGGAACATTGGCAGGTGAGGTAGATAATACTATTGGCAATGTTGTAGTTGGCGTTTTTAGGAATGATGGAGGTGATGTGAATGGCTATGCTGATGCTATTGAAAATGTTACTGTGAGTAGTTTTGTTAGTAATAAAGTGAAGTGTACTGCAGGCTCACGTGATATTATTGTTGTAGCTAATGCCAGTACAAATGATTTTGATCAACTAAAAACAGCAACAACAAAAGCTCTATTCTTGAAAAGAGTACTTGAATTAACTGATAAAGCTCAGAGTAAAGATAAACTTTTGATGACAGGAGAGTCTGATAATGTTACTGTAATTAAAGGCGACGAAAATTCTTTTACTGTTACTGTTACTCGTTTAGTAGCTCGTGTGCAGTTAGTAAGTTTAATGTCTTCATTTACTAATTCTTATTCAAGTGCTGAGCTAAAAGTAGACAAAATATTTTTGCACAATGCTATGTTTAATTATTCTGTAGATGGAACAGTACCTGGATCAATTGTTTTTCGTACTGGATATGATCAGGTTTTACCAGTATCATTGCTTGATTTAAATTTGCAAGATGTAATATCTGCTCCTTATTCTTTAACAGGAGTCTCTACAACAAGTTATCTTTCTAATAATCATTATTTCTATACATTCCCTAATACTTTAGCAACACCAACAAAACTTGTAATTAGCGGAATGTTTGATCCAGATGGTAGTGCTGGTTCTATGACTCCTTATCGTGTTTATTATCCAATAGACGTAAATAAAGATCAAGTTTATACAGGGACTCCTCCAGTTTTAGTTCCTAATACTGGCGTTGGTATTCTTCGTAATACTATTTATTCTATTAGTGCAAAAATCTTTAGACCAGGTGTTTTGGATCCTGATAAACCATTAGATCCTGCTAGTATTTCTTTAACTATTACTGTTACTAATTGGAATAATATAACTCAAGATAACGAATTATAATTGTGTAAATCAATCGCAATATTAAATTCCAGACATGAAAAGGCAGATTTATAAGGTTTGCTTAGAAAATCTGCCTTTTTAATTTCTTTAACAATTAAGAAGCCTAATTATGTATACTGCAAAAAGAATCAAAGCGTTTTTGAATCTGTATGATACTTGCGCTTTATTAACGGCTTTTTCTGTTTGTCTATTGCTATACGGGTGCATTGACAATGATCTGGTAAATGAAACACCTCTACCGGAGATAGATTCTATTGCCGTTATTTCTCTTAATGTAAAACAGCAGACCTCTGATCAGGTTAATACCCGTACTCCTAATGAGAATGATATACAAAATATTCATGTATTGGTTTATAACAGTTATGGTTCATTAACAGGTCATGGTTATGCAACTGGTAATAGCCTTAATATGGAGGCTGTAAAGGGGACTGGCTGTACAATTTTTGCTATTGCTAATACTGGTAACCCTACTCTGTTTAATGATGGGAGTGCAAGTACCATTAATAAATTGATGACTCTAACTAGCAGAGAACTTGTTCTTGCAAATGGTGTTTTTACAAATGGATTAGAGAATGATAATTATTTGTTAATGAGTGGTTGCTTAACTAATGTAACTTTAGGCCTTAGTAATATAATTAATGATTTGAAAGTAAAGCGATTAGTTAGTAAAATAAACTTTTCAATAAATGCAATCAATGGTATTACTATAACCGGATATTCAATTAAGAATCTACCAAATAAAGAGTATTTGATTGCTCATCCCTATATAAATGAATTATCTCCAGATGATCTAACCCCAGGGACTGATGCAGCAACTGCCTGGTTAAGCCCTAATGCTGTTAGTTTATCAAATGGAACTACTGCTCATAGTTTTAATTTTTATATGTATGAGAATCGTAGAGGTGGTCGTAAATTAGTTAATGGTGGTATTGGTAATGATGCAGAACAGAAAGAAAAAGCTAAATATGCACCAGATAATTCAACTTATGTAGAGATTACAGCTAAAGGTAGTTCAACAAGTCCTAATATGGATGCAAGATTTACTTCGGCTGTTTATCGAATCTATCTTGGAGCTGATAATAGTAAGAATTATAATGTAGCACGAAATTGTAATTATACTATTACTGCAAACATTAAAAGTGCGACGGATATTGATACACGAGTTACCAAAGTTTCTTTGCCTTCTAATTGCTATATAGTAAAGCCTAATAGTTATGTTATGTTTCCTGTGTTTACAGTTAATAGTAGTAAACAACGAGTTTCTATAGGATCTAATTGGACTGCAGAATTACTTTGGACGGATAAAAGTAATTACTTAACTCCTAGTGGTACTGTTAAAACGGTAACAGCACAATTAACTGATGGTACTATTCTTGTTGAGACTGGTAGTACAGAAGGTAATGCTGTAGTTGTTGCTAAGGTTGGTGGTGTTATTGTTTGGTCGTGGCATATTTGGGTAACTCGTTATGATCCAAATATTACAAATAAATTATTTAATAGTAATACTTTTATGGATCGAAATCTGGGTGCTAAAGATAGCACTTCTCAAAATGTTAGTTCTTTGGGACTTTTATACCAATGGGGAAGAAAAGATCCATTTCCTGGTGCCTCTGGTATTACAAGTTTAATAAATACATCAATTTATGGCCCATTAAATCCATTATTGCAGATGATTTTAGCACCAAATACGCGTGACCTACAACATCCAGACCTTGCACTTCCATTAAATAATATAGATAATAGTATTAAAAATCCATTGCTCTTTTATTATACAACAAGTACTACTGGTGGGGCAAATAAGTACGACTGGTATAGCACCACTGGTGAACATGATGACAATTTATGGGGAGCAACAGGTTCTAAATCGGTCTATGATCCTTCTCCTGAAGGATGGCGTGTACCAAAATCAGGTACTGGAACAGCATCTCCTTGGAATGGGATAACTAATTCTGTTACATTTAACTATGGGTATAATTGGACATCATCTATTGGATGGTATCCTGCTACCGGATATTTAGATTATAACTCAGGAAGTCTTATGAATGTTGGTGTTTATGGAATATATTGGTCTGCTTCTGTCAAAGATGAAACTGATACATATTCATTCTATTTAAGCAGTTCTGTAGTAAGAACAAGTAATCTTAAGGCTACAGATAATAATAAAGGAACTTACCGTTCTTATGGTTTCCCAATCCGTTGCGTAAAAGAATAGTTTTAAAGCTATAAAAACTAACTAGAAAGAAATGAATAAGCATGAAGAGAGATGTAAACTATTGGTTAAACTCACGAAATACGGCGATTTTTGGCGTATGGAGGCGAGTGATTATCCAAAGTTTATAAATTATATAAAGCATTACTTCCGGGTGTGCGAATGCATTCCGGAAGCAATGTCTGAAAATATTCTTTATGCAGATCTATCTGAAGATGATTTAAAAGTGATAGGTGTTTACTATGGGGTTTATTCTCCTGATGAAGATACATTATTACTGGCTGAGGTTTATTCAGGCTTTTTTAATCTATATAGAGAAAATCCCTTTACCATTCGTCTGTGTATAAAGACGAATTTAGAACAATATTCTTTTGTACCGGCAAAAATGATTTTAAAATAAAGAGTGAATCTGATATTCAGTGAGTTCTGTTAATCGAGTGTCAATAACTATCTAATTATTTCTATCAAATCAAACTCTGTGTGTCTTGTTTACTTCCTGTCAATAACTATCTAATTATTTTCTAAAAAACTAACAATTATGAAGAGGAAAAGTCTATTTCTTGCAGCGTTAGGTATTCTTTTATTGAATTCCTGCGACAAAGATCTGGTAGTTCAGAATTCAGTTCCGGCTACATTGAAGATTGCTATCACTGGCACAGATGTGGATACACGTTCTACTGTAACACCTTCGCCTACTCAAGCTGACGAAAATACGGTTAATAGAGTGACGGTAGGGTTATTTAAACCGGATGGTGGAGGAGCTGTTGATGTTATTAAAGAATATCAGTTGAGTGATTTGACTGTGGTTAATACTAACACCTATCAGGCTTCTATACAAGGTTCCATTACAGATTCTGAAATTGGTAATCGTGATGTGATTGTTGTTGTGAATGCTCCGGCCGGACATTTTGCAGGTTTAACAACTAAAACAGCATTTATAACCAAAGCATTAAATCTTACACAAGTAAAGAATAACCTTCCAATGTCTGGAGTTACTACAGCTAAGTTAGTGGCAAATCAGGTTGTGGGTCCTATTACTGTTTCGGTTTCCAGAATGGTAGCTCGTGTCGATTTGGTTAGTTTAAGTTCTGCTTTTGATCCTGTAGGACCATATGCTAATGCTTCTTTTACAGCTGATGAAGTTTTTATGTTTAATGCCATGACTACTTCTACTTTAGATTGCCTGACTACTCAATTCCCGGGACATGGATGGCTACAAGATCCATTGCCAGATCTTCCGGTTATTTATAACCCCAATTTGGGTGATGTAATCAATAAGACATTTATAGGTAGTACGACCTATAATACAATGCATTATTTTTATACCTTCGCTAATTTGTTTACAACAAATCTTATTGTGGATAAAATAAACGGTCCGTTTACTATGGCCACAAGATTAGTTATAAGTGGAATGTTTAAGGTTGATAAAAATAATACTTTAGATACAGGAACACGCGTATATTATCCGGTCATTGTAAATCGAGTATTAAAGAGTGCAGATTTAACTACGACTAAAGGTATAGGTGTGAATCGTAATACTATTTATAGAATCTCAGCAACTATTAAGAGTATAGGAGGAACTACTCCAACTACAATTATTGATCCGGCCTATCTTGATTTTAATATTGAAGTTAAGGATTGGGATCTTACTATTAATCAGAATGCAGAGTTCTAATTATAGAACCATACAATATAGTGCATAATGATTTAAAAGGTGGACTTTTTGTAGTTTATAAATTACAAGAAATCCACCTTTTACTATTTCATAAATCTTTAAGGTGAAAGAGTTTATCTATCAATCATTAAAATTCATGTTTAGAGCTAATTGTGTCGCTCCAATTGCTTATTGCAACATTAACATTCGTTTTTGTAGAATCTGTTTTTGTTGTGTCTGCATAATTTTCAACTGATTTTGTGCTGATAGTTTCCTCGTTCATTAAGTCGTTGTTTGATTCTGTACAGCTCAATACTGAGCATCCAATAAAAATTGTGCTAATCAATAGTAGTTTTCTCATTTAATATAGTCTTAAAAATTTGCGCAAATGTAATAGATTAGAATTTGTAAGATGTTAAATTTAAGAGTTTTACGTTTGCTTTAAACGAATTTTAAGATATTGCTAGTTGCTATTATTTGTTTTTGTAAATGTGCATTGATAAATAATTGTTAAGTCTGCTTGTTTAATTATAGGCGGACTTTTAGCTTATATGCATTATTCTGTTAGTTTTCTATATTATTTTTGTATGGTTTTAGTATATAAAGCATTAACATTGTACCCAGAATTGATAAATTGTAAAATAGCAAATGAAAAAACAAAATTTCCGTTTCATACTGTTCCTGTTTCTCTTGTTTTCACCATTATTATTGAATGCAGCTCAGGAAGGTCTGAAAAATAAGTTAGAGGCATTGGCCGGAGTTAATGAAGTCAGCGACTTGAAAAGTACTTACTATAATGAGAAATACGTTATGATGTTTGAACATCCGCTCGATTATAAAAATTCTCAGGCTGGGAAATTTAATCAGCGGGTAATTATTTGTCACGCAGGTTTTGATCGCCCTACAGTAATAGTGACCGAAGGTTATTGGGCCGATTATGCAATGCGGGAGAATTATGTAGAAGAACTATCTAAACTGTTAAATACAAATGTGGTATTTGTTGAATACCGATATTTTGGAAAGTCTATGCCTAATCCATGTAACTGGAACTATCTCACTGTAGAAAATTCACTGAATGACCTTCATCAGGTGCGAACAGCATTGAAAGATATTTATCCTGGAAAGTGGATAGCTACGGGTATAAGTAAAGGTGGACAAACTACACTTTTTTACCGGACTTATTTCCCCAATGATGTTGATATTTCAGTACCGTATGTTGCTCCTCTAAATCGTTCAGTAGAAGATGGACGTCATCAACCATTTATAGAAAAGAAGGTTTCAACAGCCCAGAATCGTCAGAAAGTAAAAGACTTTCAGTTAGAACTCCTTAAACGTAAATCACAACTGATGCCATTATTCCATAAACACTGTCAGGAAAAGAAGTATGAATTCAGAGACTCTGAAGAGAATATATTTGATTATTGCGTTATGGAATATGCTTTTGGATTCTGGCAATGGGGAACTTCATTAGATAAGATTCCAGCTCTCAATGCAAAAAATGAAGAGATCTTTAATCATTTTATAACAATGATTGAACCTGATTATTTTTCAAAACAGACTCCTTATACTTCTTTTAATGTACAAGCTGCAAGAGAATTGGGCTACTATGGTTATGATATAAAGCCTTTCCGTAAGTATATGTCTTTGAAAAGTTCAAGAGATTATCTTCGTCGTCTAATGTTACCAGATGAATTAAGAAATATTCATTTTGATAAAACATTATATAAAAATGTGATGAAGTTCTTGAAAAAGAACGATCCCAGAATGATCTTTATCTATGGAGGAATTGATCCGTGGAGTGCTTCCGGATGCACATGGATTAAAGGTAAGAAAAACATCAAAGTGTATATCCAGCCTGATGGTAGCCATCGAACTCGTATATCTACCATGCAGCCAGATGTACAAAAAGAAATTATTGATAGACTGAAGTTCTGGTTAAATAACTAAATATTATATTTGATTAGTCCTAAATAAACACTTAAAGCTTATTTAGGACTAGTCATTAGTCTGCTACAGAAATTACTCTTTTCTCTTCACTACTCTTGAATGCTGCTTCAATGATTTTCATAACCCGAATACCATCATCTACAGTAACCGGCATCGGAATATTTTGCGTGAGAGAATTATATACTCCGTTGTAAAATTCAAGATAATTGCCCTGTAAAGTCTCTATCCTTTTACGGATAGTTTCTCCTTCAGTTACGAAGTTTATAAGTCCTTCTTCTTGTTTTGGTTCTGTTCCCCAATTAGGTGTATCAGGAGTGAGGCCTTTTTGCAGATCTACTTCCTGAATGTCGGCACGAGATTTCAGGAAAGATCCTTTTGTGCCATGAACAATATAAGCCGGCAATTCCTCTTTTACAATATATCCACCTTTAATCCGGACTCTGAATGAAGGATAGTAAAGAAGAATATCCAGACAATCTTCAACAATGGAATTGGGGCGAGTAGTTCTTAGATCAGCAAAAACAGCTTCTGGCATACCAAATAAGTATAAAGCCTGATCGATAATATGTGGACCAAGATCTCTCACAATTCCAGCTCCTGGATTAGGTTCTTCTTTATGCTTTTTCGCACTCAGTTCCAGGTTAAAGCGATCGAAATGTATTTCCATTTCATTAATATTACCAAGCACGCCGCTCTCAATAACCTGCTTCACTGTACTGAAATCACTGTCCCATCTTCTGTTCTGGAAAACTGCAATCTGTTTGTTCTGCTCCAGAGCGATAGCTTTAAGCTCTTCAGCTTCCGAAACAGTTGAAGTAAAAGCTTTCTCAACGACCACATGCTTTCCGGCCTTCAGAGCTTTTGCTGCATATTCAAAGTGAGAATAAATAGGAGTATTCACCACAACCAAATCAATGGAATCATCATTCAATACAGCTTCCAGTGAATCATAAGAATGCACTCCTGGATAAAACTCCTGAATCTGTTTCTTACTTCTTTCCCACGAACCAACAAGATGAAATCCTTTGTGCAGATTTATAAACGGGGCATGGAATACTCTTCCGCTCATTCCGAAAGAGAGTAGGGCAGTGTTAATCTGTTTCATAACCTGATTTATTTTATAAAAGATAAAATTGCTTATTTAAAATTGTGCTCTATCATTTCATTGAAATCAACGAAATGATTATTTAGAGATTAAGTTCTGCTGTTATAATTTTTTTAAGCAAACAGTTCAATGGCTTTGGTTGCAATTCGCTGTCCAAAGACCTCGAACATCGGTTTGCTTTGCTCGAAGTTCTCTTTCAGAGCTACAGCGCCAAGGTGAATAAATGGTTGTCCCAGAGCCGAACCGCCCGAGTATACCAACATTCCTTTTACCATCAGGTGATTAATAATAGTTAGAATTGCGGTATCTGCACCACCTTGTGCATAATCTGCAGTTGCGAATACAGAACCAATCTTGCCTTCCAGCTTATAGTTTCTCGACTCATCGAACCATTTCTTTATCTGCCAGCAAGTATTTGCATAATAGGTTGGTGTTCCGAATACTACAGCTTTACTTTCTGCTAGAAATTCATCATCAACATGTTCCAGATCGAAGATTCCTACTTCAATACCTTGAACACTTTTCATTCCATTGGCTATTACTTCGGCCATTTCTTTTGTGTGGCCGTTTTTGCTGAAATATAATATTGAGATTTTCATAATTGAGCTTGTTTGTAAATAAGGTTTCAAAGTTATAAGAATATTTTATAAGACTGATTGGATTATTCCAAATCTTTTTTATTTGAGGTCAAACTCCTTTGATATGATTTAAATATTCACTTTCTTTGTAACTGAATATTTAAATTTTAAAATGGCTTGAATAGAAATATTTTGAGCCATTTTGTTCAGTTTGATTGTATAGTACTTGAGTTACTATTGTATATGTTGTAGAATATTGTAAGAAAGCAAAAACAGTGAAATCGATTTATGGCAAAGACTACTTTTTGGGATATTATTGAAAAGACAATAGAAGAATCTCAAATCCCTCTTACAGCAAAAGAGATATGGGAAAAAGCAAACACATTAGGAACGATTGGCGACTATAAAAGTTCTGGTAAAACCCCTTGGAACACCATAGCTGCTTATTGTTATACAGATATAAACCGTGGAGGTGATAATTCTATGATTATTCAAATAAGTGAGCGTCCAGCTAAATTCTTTTTAAGGAAGTTGGTTGATAAATTGAATATCCAAGAAATTCCAAAAGAGTCAGCTTCTGTTAAAAAGGAGAAAAAGGAAAAGAAGAAGTTTAACGAAAGAGATTTGCATACAATTTTGGTAGCATATGTATATGGTGATATTCATTTCAAAGCTAATTTGAAGACTATTTATCATGAAAATTCATTGAAAGGAGTTAAAGGACTGAATAAATGGTTACATCCTGATCTTGTTGGCGTTTATTTCCCGTTTAATGACTATAAAGCTGAAACATTAGAAATTCAAAATAATCTTTCAATTACATCAATAAAATTATTTTCTTTCGAAGTAAAAATAAATCTTAATTTTGGAAATCTAAGGGAGTCATATTTTCAAGCAGTATCAAATTCTAGTTGGGCTAATGAAGGATATTTAGCTACTCTCAATATTGATGACGAACCAACTTTTATTGATGAAGTTAGGAGATTAAATAATGCTTTTGGAATTGGAATTATAAAGCTCAATCCAGAGAATATTTATGAAAGTGAGATTCTATTTCCTTCAAGAATAAGTTCAGAAATTGATTGGGATACAGTAAATCGTTTATCAACAGAGAACTCTAATTTTACTGATTTCTTAAAATTAATAACAGAGGATTGTAAACTTGGTAAAATAAAAAGTCAATATGATAAGGTTTTGACATTTGAAGAACTTGCAAAATATATTGATGAAAAAGGAATAAATAGCCTTGTATAAAGGTATTATTGTAAATATTAAGATATTCGAATCGATTAATTCTTATTGGGTATTGAACAAAACTGGATTTTTTAATTTAGAATTAAAGAATCCCGATATAACTAACTTCTATACTTATACCGGGATTTAATTCTATTTTTTTATTTGGTTATGTCTATTTTATCGTCACCATAGTAGCTCCATAACCATACTCTTTAAAGGAAGCATCCTGACTTTGGTAAGCTTTATATTTATGCTTTAGTTCGTCAAGTATTGATTTGCGTAACACTCCATCGCCTTTACCATGGATGAAGACAATCTTTTGACCTTTTTTGTTCTTGTTTTCTTCGAGTACTTTGTGGAATTCTCCTAACTGGTAGTCCAAGATTTCTTTGTTACTCATATTGGCTGTGTTATCAAGTAGTTCGTTGATGTGCAGGTCTATTTCGATAACTTCATTTTTTACGGGTCTCTTCACTATTGGAGTTGCAGCTGGTCTGTCTATATTCTTCTTTCCAAGTAAAGCTTCCTCTATTTCCTGTGCAGATACATACATCTGTTTCGCAGGTTGATCGTTCTTTACGATATCATAAATCAAAGCAGGATCTTCAAAATAAACCGATTCGCGGAATGTATGCAGCTTATAGAACTTAACTGTATCTATGCGAAGCTCTACACTCACAGCTGGTTTCATAGTAAATGTTTTAGAATCTTTGAAAGCGATTAGCTGCACAGCAACATGTTCCAGCTCATTCAGAATATCTTTATTAAACTCTTCCAAAAAGAGTTTTGTATTAGGCTCAATAAGTCCGTGTGAACGGCTTTTCCATGCTTTCCCTTCTGCACTTAGGTAATTATAATAAATATAATAATTGCTATCGTTTACCAGATAAGCTTCGAATGGAGTGCCCGAGATTGCTTTGGCATCAATGGGAACGTATGCCAGAAGTACGTTCAGGACTTCTCCCTCACGTGTTTCGGTAGGACGAGAAGTTATCTGAGGTGCTTCGACTTTCTTTTCTGCTTTTGCCGATTCATTTGATGAAGCTTTTGAAGTATCAGCCGGCTTTCTTTTTAGGTTATAATCGTCTGTTTCAATAACTACACATTCACGTATAAGCATTGGCACTTCAAAGCCATCTTCATCCTCCACTTTAACGGTTTCTTTATTAACAAATCCAGTCACAATTCCGCCTCCCACTTCACTGAGGAAGCGCACTTTATCGCCTATTTTAATACTCATATTCTTTCTACGTTTAAAGTTCTTTGAGCAATCTGCTCTATTTTCCGTCAAATATCACTAATTTTGCCGAGATAGAAAAGAAAAGATGGAAGAAACAAAACATATTAAGATTAGTGAGTTCAATTATCCGTTGCCGGATGAGCGAATTGCAAAATTTCCGCTTCCTGTGCGTGATCAGTCTAAACTGTTAGTCTATAAGCATGGAAACGTGAGTGAAACGAAATTTACTTCTCTGCCCGAACTTATTCCGGCCGGAAGTCTGATGATATTTAATAATACGAAGGTAATTCAGGCACGCCTTCATTTCCGTAAAGAGACGGGCGCTCTGATTGAAGTGTTCTGTCTGGAACCTATTGCTCCGAATGATTATGTGCTTTCTTTTCAGCAGACCGAGAGATGCAGCTGGCTTTGTATGATTGGTAACCTGAAGAAATGGAAAGAGGGATCTCTTACCCGGGAGATTGTGGTAAAAGGAATGCCGGTGGTATTGAAAGCTACCCGGGGAGAATGTCGTGGCACAAGTCACTGGATTTATTTCTCATGGAATAATAAAGAAGTTACTTTTGCTGAGATTCTTGAAGTTGTTGGCGAACTGCCTATTCCTCCATATCTCAACAGAGATACTCAGGAAAGTGATAAGGAAACCTACCAGACTGTTTATTCAAAGATTGATGGGTCGGTGGCTGCTCCTACAGCCGGACTTCATTTTACTGAAGGAGTTATGCAGGATTTGGAAAAGCGTGGTGTGGAACTTGAAGAGTTGACTTTGCATGTAGGTGCCGGAACGTTCCGTCCTGTGAAGAGTGAGGAAATTGCAGATCACGAAATGCATACGGAGTTTATTTCTGTAACAAGAAAAACCATTGAAAGACTTATAGCTCACCAAGGTAGGGCTGTAGCTGTTGGTACTACATCGGTTCGCACACTCGAAAGTCTTTACCACATGGGCGTAACTTTAAGTCGGCATCCTGATGCTACTGAAAAAGAACTCCATGTAAATCAGTGGCAACCGTATAAGTTTCTTCCGGATCTGACAGCTGTTGAGGCTCTTGAGCATATTCTTGCTTACATGAATCGTAATGGACTGGAAGTACTTCATAGCAGTACGCAGATTATTATTGCTCCGGGATATGAATACCACATTGTAAAAGCGATGGTTACTAATTTCCATCAGCCGCAAAGTACATTGTTATTGCTGGTTTCGGCATTCGTGCATGGCGACTGGAAGAAGATATACGATTATGCGCTGAGTCACGATTTCCGTTTTCTGAGTTATGGAGATAGTTCATTACTGATTCCTTAAAGAGATAGACTTATGTATAAAGATAATAATGAAGAGATGTTCCCGTTGGTTGACGAACAGGGAAATATAACCGGAGCTGCTTCAAGAGGGGAGTGCCATAATGGTAGTAAGCTATTGCACCCGGTGGTGCACCTTCATGTATTCAACGATAAAGGTGAGTTGTTCCTGCAGAAGCGTCCGGCATGGAAAGATATTCAGCCCGATAAATGGGATACTGCTGTAGGCGGACATATTGATTTAGGCGAGAATGCCGAGCAGGCTTTGAAGCGCGAAGTAAGCGAGGAACTTGGTATTACCGAATACGAACCTCAGTTTGTTACCAGCTATGTGTTCGAATCTAAAGTAGAAAAAGAACTTGTCTTTGTGTATAAAACCATCTATAATGGTGAGATTACTCCCAGTAAGGATGAATTGGCAGGTGGGCGATTCTGGGGTATTCAGGAAATAAAGGAGAATATCGGGAAAGAGGTCTTTACACCAAATTTCGAAGGCGAGATTAAGCGAGTGAATTTGCTTCCCGGTATTGAATGATAACTTAAGAAATAGTATAACCTTAAAAGAATAATGGTATGTTGGGTGGTATTGTTATTGGCATCATAGCCGGTTATGTAGCCGGTAGGATAATGAGAGGCGGTGGCTTTGGCTGTTTTGTGAACCTGATTCTTGGAATAATAGGTGGTGTGTTGGGTAGTTGGCTGTTTGGTTTACTCGGCATTTACACCACAGGATCTATCGGACACTTAGTAACAGCAACTGTTGGCGCCATTGCTTTACTTTGGGTTTCTTCGCTGTTCTCCTCAAAAAAGCATTGATTCTTTTTATTTCTGTTTATCCGCTATCTCTCTCATAAATATTAAAAATGAGAAATTGATCTAGCAATCTAGCACTTTGTCTCGTCCTGATTCTGGTGGTTCTTTATTTGTTCAGATGAAGTTATTTGCCGATAATGCAAATCTCTAAGATATATAAATGTTTATTATTAGATTTTTAGTTGTTTGACTGTGCCTTAATGAGTTAGAATAGAAGCAACCCTGCGATTAATAATCCTAACTTAAATAAGGCACAAATCTTATTATTATAATCTTCCCTTTGCATTCAATTAATCAGATTTTATTTTTAAAAAGTGATAAATCCTGGTACACCCGGGTGGAAGTAGTCCGTACACCCGGATGGAGAAGATTGGTACACCCGGATGTACCGGTTATCTACACCCGGGTGTAGAACAAAAAGTATGGCCAATAAAAACGAGCGAAGAAGGCAGACTTACCTTCTTCGCTCGTTTTGTTTTATAATTGGATATAGGAAATGCTTATTGAAAAGCTAAAATTATTTTTTTTCAAAGATCTTATCTTTGTCCGAAACTGTAGATGGGGCACCTACAATGCCTCCAATAGTGACATTAGACATCTCAATACGTTCTGCATTCGTGAAGCTAACACCTATCTTTGCTTCCTGAACTTCTACGTTCCTGAAGTGAATATCATGAACAATATTCTTTGGATAGCCCTGAATTACTAATCCGGCATTCGATGCCTTCTTACATTTCAATCCGTTTACATATACATCACAAATATCAGTTACATTAAATTGGTTGGTCTCGGTACGGGCATAGGCTGACGTTATAAAGAACAGATCTTCAACATTATCGAATTCTACATTATTTATATAGATATTGCGAATAAAACCACCACGGTCGGGATTTGTTTTAAAATAAATACCTCGTTTGCAATAACCGGCAAATGAACAATCTCTCACGAATACATTTTGAATACCGGATGACATTTCGCTTCCAAATACCACGCCATGTAGTCCTTTAAAGCGACAGTTCCGGATAATAATATTCTCCGACGGTGTTGCTGTTGCACGACCTTCGTTGTCTCTACCAGCTTTTATGGCAACATTATCATCTCCGTTATTGAAATCAATATATTCAATAAGGATATTCTTTGAATACTCAGGATCAATACCGTCGTTATTTACCAGTTTGGCATCGTATTTCAGTTTTCTGCAAGTAATGTTTTCACTTTTAAGTAAATGAATGCACCAGAAAGGCGAGTTAGTTATAAACACACCTTCCAATAATATGTTTTTAGATTTGTAAAACTGTATCAGCTGCGGACGTAAGTAATGTCCTTCACCAAAGCTACGTTCGGCAAATGGCACATTATTATGGTTCATATAACGTGTACGCTCAACATCTTTTTCCTGATTGCTTCTCCATGTACCGAATGTTTTCTGCGCATTTCCGTCTATTTTCCCTTTACCGATTATTGAAACGTTTTCTACTTCGTATCCATAAATAAATGGGCTGTAATTAGAAACGAATGTTCCTTCCCAGCTAGTTGATACAACCGGAAGATAATCTGCCGGATTATCGCTGAACTTTAGCTCGGCTCCTTCAGTCAAGTCAAGACATACATTGCTTACAAAGTGAATAGGTCCTTTTATAAAATATACACCGGCAGGAACAACAATGTGCAATCCTCCTTTGCTTTTCAGAGCGGCTTTCATTGCCTTGTCGAACGCTGGCTTGCAATCTTTTATGCCATCGCCTTTTGCTCCGTAGCGGGTAATGCTTACTGTCTTTTCGGGAATAGACGGAGGAGTGATTTTACTTAGAATTGATTCATACAATGCCTGTTCATTCTGAGCAAACATGATGTTTGCGAATAGCAAGAACAGACTCAAACAAATTATTTTTTTCATCGTTGCATTATTTAAAGCCTTTATCATTTTATTTATCCCAAAGATATTGTACAGACAATGGTTCTTGTTTTATCAGGATTTTAGTTTCAGGCCCGTTTCATTTATGATAATATTATCGCAAACATACAAAATAAAAAAGAGCGAAGAAAGCAGATATTGCTTCTTCGCTCATTTAATATTGTAAAGGATGAATTTTATTTTGCCAATTCAGCAATAACATCCATAATTTTCTGACCAATTTCTTCTGCAGCTTCCATTGTTGAGGCTTCAGAATATACACGGATAATTGGTTCTGTGTTACTTTTTCTCAAGTGAACCCATTTATCAGGGAAGTCAATCTTAACGCCATCTATATCGTTGATTTCTTCTTTTGCATAGATTTCTTTTACTTTAGCAAGAATAGCATCTACATCGATTGAAGGAGTTAATTCTACTTTGTTTTTAGCAATGAAGTAAGGAGGATAAGTAGCTCTCAGTTCGCTAACTTTCTTTCCTTCGTGAGCCAGATGGCTAAGGAAAAGAGCGATACCAACCAATGCGTCACGTCCGTAATGGCTTTCAGGATAGATAACTCCTCCGTTGCCTTCACCACCAATTACAGCGTTGGTATCTTTCATTTTAGTTACCACGTTTACTTCACCTACGGCAGCAGCATTGTAAGTCTGTCCGTATTTACGGGTTACGTCACGAAGAGCACGTGTAGAACTTAAGTTTGAAACGGTATTTCCCGGAGTGTGCTTCAATACATAATCGGCAACTGTTACCAATGTATACTCTTCTCCGTACATTTTTCCGTCTTCGCAAATCATAGCCAAGCGGTCTACGTCCGGGTCAACCACGAATGCAACATCAGCTTTGCCGCTCTTCATCAGGTTCATGATGTCTCCTAAGTTCTTTTCAAGCGGTTCAGGGTTGTGTTGGAAGTTACCAGTAGGTTCGCAATATAGTTTCTCAACATGCTTTACGCCCAGAGCTTCAAACAATTCAGGAAGAATAATACCTCCTACAGAGTTAACGCAGTCAATAGCTACTTTGAAGTCGGCTTTGCGGATAGCTTCCAAGTCAACTAATTTAAGTGCTAATACACTGTCAATATGCTTTTTGTTGTAAGTTAAATCTTCACGATAAGATCCCAGACTGTCTACTTCGGCAAACGTAAACTCTTCTGCTTCTGCTATACGTAGAACTTCTTCTCCTTCTGCTGCATTCAGGAACTCTCCGTACTCATTTAACAGCTTAAGAGCATTCCATTGTTTTGGATTGTGGCTGGCAGTAAGAATAATACCTCCGCAAGCACCTTCCATTGTAACGGCAAGTTCTGTAGTTGGAGTAGAAGCCAAACCGATATCTACTACGTCATAGCCCATTCCCATTAAGGTTCCAACAACTACGTTATTAACCATTTTACCTGAAATACGAGCGTCGCGACCTACTACAATCTTATTGCTTGTAGATTTACATGTCTTTCTGATTAACGTTGCGTAAGCAGATGTGAATTTTACAATGTCGAGTGGGTTTAAACCCTCACCGGCTTGTCCGCCAATGGTTCCGCGGATACCGGAAATTGATTTGATAAGTGTCATAGATATTTGAATATAATGTTGTTTTATTTGTATAATTTGTACTTCAATTAGCTTATAATATAGTCTGTTCACCATAACAGACTTGGAAAACTAATTATTCGCAGTTAATAACGGCTCATATTTTTTCAGTCCCTTTTCGAAGGTATCGATAGCTTCCTGCATTGTTCCGTAGAACTCTCCTCCCGAAGCATTCAAATGTCCGCCACCATTGAAGTATTCTGAAGCGAATTTGTTGCATGGGAATTCTCCCACAGAACGTAATGAAACCTTTATCATGTTCGTGTCTTCGCGGAAAAAGGCTGAGAACTTTACTTCTTTGATAGACAATGGAATGTTTACAAAACCTTCCGCATCTCCTTTTACATAGTTGAAGTTCTTCAGTTCTTCCTGAGTAAGCCAAATCATTGCTGAATGAGATTCAGGATATACTTTCATTTTTGAATGAAGAACGTATCCCATCAGGCGCAGACGGCATTCGGAATAAGTATTATAAACGTTACGGTTTATATCGTCCTTGTCGATACCTTTAGATATTAACTGACTGATAATATAGTATATTTCCTGACTGTTTGAGTTATAAGTAAAGCTGCCTGTATCGGTCATCATACCGGTATATATACATTCGGCTCCTTCTTTGGTCATTTCATCAAAATAACCCAAGCGGCAGATTAACCGGAAAACCAGTTCGGATGTAGACGAAATCTCAGGATGAGACATTACGATAGAGCAGAAATCGTCCGGAAATGGATGATGATCTACCATTACTTTACGTGCTTTTGCCTCTTTTACTACCAGACCAAGATCGTCAATACGTTTCAGTCCGTTGAAGTCGAGGCAGCAAATCATGTCGGCATCGGCTACCAGTTTGTCGGCTTTCTCCTTGTCGTGATTGTAAAGTGTAATTTCCTTTGCACCCGGCATCCATTTCAGAAATTCTGGAAAGGCATTAGGTACAATAACGTTTACTGTTTTCTTCTGCGAAATAAGAAAATGATAAAGTCCTAATGATGAGCCCATAGCGTCTCCATCGGGTGAAGTATGCGATACTATAACTACTTTCTCAGTTTCTTTTAGCCATTCACCGAAAAGATCGATATTGGCCTGATCTATTATTTTTGTCAACATAACAGTTTATCTTCAATATTGAGCAGCAAAAGTACAAATTAATTTGTATTAAAGCGTGATTTTGTAAGCTCCTTTTTCTGATATAGAGAAATAGTCAATACCAAGAAGTTTGCATTCTTTTTCTATGGCTTTTCGTTTGTAATCGCTCAAAGAGGCATCAATAACCACTTTCTTTGTGTTGAAAAGTGGCATGAGCCATACTAATTTACCTTTATATCCTTTACAAAGATATAAATAGTCAATGTCTAAAGGGTTGTTGGAAACTTTGTTTCGCCAACTATCATCTTTTATCATGCAGATGGTTTTTCCTTCAAAATAAAGTACATCATTCTGCTTCCAGATATATTTACCACGAAAGCTGGAAGAAAGTATTTGCGGAGTGTTTGCCAGATTTTTATTCCAGAAACGCTGTGTAGCATAACGTAATTTCTTGTGTACACTATCTTTTTCGGCCGAAAAGAGATAGGAGGTTTCCGGCGATTCTATCAGATGAACCGTGGGACAGTTGCGGGCATTATAAAAAATGATTGAACGAATATTTTGTTGCTGATATCTCTCCTTTGCATGGAAGGTAATCAAAAGTGCAATGCATGGCAACAAACCAAAAAGTGCCCATCTTTTTTTGGATATGAAATAGAGCGAACTGAGAAACAGTATCAGATAAAACACGACAACATCGACAGAGGTGAGCCATATATGATCAATTGAAGAGTAGGGCAGATGTTCAACAAAACTCACTGTTCCGTTCAGAAACTTGATAGATTCTTTCAGAAGAAAGGCTAAAAGAGTTTGCAACGGAGAAATGAACCCAATGCAGAGTGTAAAAACGGCCAGATACATTATGACCGATACCAGCGGAACAACAATGATATTGGTCAGCAGAAAATGGGTTGAGAAACGAGAGAAATAATAAAGAATAATAGGAGTGGTTATTATCTGTGCAGCAATGGAAACGGTCATTAATCCCCATACATATTTCACAATGCGGTTTTCTGTTTTAACCAATCCCTCCAGCCACGGCTGGATAATAACAATTCCGGCTATGGCTGTGAACGATAGCTGAAAGCTTACATCGTACAGATAAAATGGATTATAAACCAGCATCAATAATGCTGCAACTGCCAGCGTGTTGAGCGTAACCGGATGATTATTCCGTATTCTGGACAGAGCTATTAATGAAAACATAATGACCGATCGGACAACTGGGGAGAGGAGTCCGGTGAGAAAAGCGAATCCCCATAGCAAGATAATAATGGTCAGCTGTTTTGCAATCAACGTTCCTTTCTTTCTGTTGGCAAAGCTCAGCAGAAATTCCAGCAAGAAATAGAGAAAACCAATGTGCAAACCTGATAGAGAAAGTACATGACTGGCTCCGGATATGGAATAGCTTTCCCGTATATCTTCGCTCAGCTCATCCTGATATCCTAATACTAAAGCCGAAAGAACGGTATATTCATCTCCCGAAAATCCCAGATGCTTTATTTTTTCCAGCAACAGTTTTCGGTAATCAAGTGCAGTTTGTTTCAACGTTTGGTGCGGATCTTGCCCTTTAAGTTGCCAGTTCCCGGTATATGCAAAGGCTGTTCCGCTAATATTCTGATGAAGCAGATAAGAAGCATAATCAAACTCTTCGGGATTTCCGTTGTTGCGAGGTGCGTTTATCTGTCCATAGAACAGTAACTGGTCTCCTCGCTTAAGTTGTTGACTTGCTGAATCTTTCGTGAGGTAAAGCAGGATCTTTTTATCTACTGAATGACTGCCTGCAGAATCCTGACTTGCAATTACCGATACCGGACAAAGTATGCTGTGTTCTTTCTCTTTTGGATCTTCGGTGAGTTGTGCTTTGTAAACGCACTTTTCAGATGACCATTGATGATGCACGGACGATAAATGCAGTTCGGTTATTGCTGCGCCGATTGTAAAGAGTAACAGATATATGCAAACTCCCGTGAGCCACCGGTGCGTGTATTTCTTAAAAACATGGTAAAGAATAAAAGAAACCCCACACACGAGGCTAAGTATGCCCATGACAATATTGCTGCATTCTGTTTCGTGCAAAAACGAATGACTGAAATATATCCCGAGTATAAGGGGAACGAGAAAACGTACAAAGGGATATTTGTGCAGGTGTAAAGGCATCTGCACGTTGAAATTACAATGCTTTTAGCTGATGAATCATATCTTCAGGTGAAGATGCAGCAAATACCGCATTTCCTGCTACCAATACATCTGCACCTGCTTCCAATAATAGGGGAGCTGTCTTTTCATTTACGCCGCCATCCACTTGTATCAGTGCATCAGATCCGGTTTTGTCAATCAACATTCGGAGTTCTTTCACTTTATCCAAAGAATGTTCTATGAATTTCTGACCTCCATATCCAGGATTAACGCTCATAATAAGAACCATGTATACGTCTTTAATGATATCTTTCAGCATAAAGACCGGTGTAGATGGATTAATGGTTACGGCAGGTTCCATCCCTGCTTCGCGGATCTGTTGAATAACCCTGTGAATGTGTGGGCAAGCTTCGTAGTGCACATTCATAATCTTAGCTCCTGTAGCCTTAACTTCCGGAATAAACTTTTCGGGATTTACGACCATTAAATGCACATCAAGCGGTTTCTTGCAGAGTTTGCTTACTGCTTTAATAACAGGGAATCCAAAAGAAATATTCGGAACAAATACACCGTCCATAATATCAAGATGCAGCCAGTCGGCTTCGCTTCGGTTTATCATCTCAATATCTTCTGCCAGATTAGTAAAATTGGCAGCAAGTAGGGAAGGGGATATTTTATGTTTCATGACTATCTAGCTGTGTAATTGGTTTTGCAAAAGTACATAAAATAATTGAACTAAGAATTCTTATTCCGGCTTCTTTTATAAACTTATAGAATGGTAAATGAAACCCTGTACAAAAGAATGAATTCTTCTGTATAAAACAAAACAAGATTCTGTACAAAAGATTTCATTCCTTTGTACAGGATACAAACGGTGTTTAGTGATTCATCCAAGAATGATTCCTTGCAGACCGTCGGGCATTGATGGCTCAACGTGATAATTGCGGGCAAACATTTTCAAGAATGTTAGAGTCTGTAAGCTGGGCTTTAACTCGCTTTTACCCTTGTTATTCCTTTTATCTTTTTTCTGCTGATTGCTTGGTTGAGTAATGTTATATTTCATAGGCATACTGTTGTTTTGTTTTCTATAAAAACGTAGGAAACAAAACTTTAGTATGCTTATGAGATAAATATTTTAATCGAGGGTGAGAATCATTTCTTTCTCTTCTGCCATGCGGCGAAGGTTAAGGATGGCGTAACGCATTCTTCCAAGAGCAGTATTTATACTTACTCCTGTAATATCTGCAATTTCTTTGAAACTCAAATCCTGGTAAAAGCGCATGTAAACCACTTCCCGTTGGTTATCCGGAAGTTGCTTTACCAGGTGACGCACATCATCATGAATCTGTTCATTAATGATTTCCATCTCAATGTTTCCTTCAGAGAGTTTCATATTATTCAGCAAATCAATTTCGCTGTCATCGTTTGAAATTACATTCTCATTACGTTCCTGACGGTAATTGTCAATGATCAGGTTATGAGCTATACGTGTAAGCCATGCAGGGAATTTTCCATTCTCTGTGTATCTTCCTTGCTTTATGGTCATAATAGCCTTCACGAAAGTCTCCTGAAAGATGTCTTCCGCCAGCTCTGTGCTTTTTACAATGAAGTAAATATAGGAATATAACCTATTCTGATATCGATTAAGGAGTGTATCAAAGGCTTGATTTTCTCCTTTTGAATATAAGATTACCAATTCTTCATCGGTCATCTTCTTCAAATTTTTCATTACGTCTTAATTTAGGATTAGAGTAATGTTTAATCGATAGGCTATGGTTTTTAGTTGATATTAGTGTTAATTGATACAAATAAACATATTATTTTGCTAACAACAAAATAAAAACAAACAAAAGTGCGTTAATGTTCTTTCCATTAACGCACTTTTATATATCAGTATACGGAGTAATAATTTGGTTTACAGAAGCTTCATATCATCCAGAACTTTAAATCCGCGAAGAAACTCGTCAATGCCAAGTCGTTTCTTTCCGGCTAGCTGAAGAGATTTTATTGACAGGTATCCATTTCCGGCAGCAACGTGTAGATAAGTTTTGCCATCTGTTTTGATTGTTCCAGGAACATCTGAGTGAGTTTTCTCTATTTTTTCTGTCTCAAACACTTTTAATGTAATTGGAGACTCTTGTCCGCTGTGAAGTTCTGTCCATGCAGCCGGATAAGGAGACAGTCCGCGGATAAAGTCATATATCTGCTTTACATTTCCCAACCAGTTGATGCGGCAAGTCTCTTTAAAGATTTTAGGTGCCGGGCGCAACTCTTCCGGTTGAGCCATTTCTTCCTGTGGAATAGGCTTTATTCTATTTTCAATTATGGCATCAACAGTTTTAATTACAAGTTTGCCACCAAGCATCATAAGTTTATCGTGAACTACTTCCACATTATCAGTGTCAGCTATTGGAATGTGCACTTGCTGAATAACGTTTCCGGTATCTATTTCATGTTGAAGGAAGAATGTGGTAATTCCTGTTTCCGTATCTCCATTAATCACAGCCCAGTTGATAGGAGCAGCTCCGCGGTATTGCGGAAGGAGTGAGGCATGCAGGTTAAATGTTCCGAAGCGTGGCATTGCCCATACAACTTCTGGTAACATGCGGAAGGCTACTACAATTTGCAGATCTGCTTTCCATGCTCTTAGTGCTTCAACAAACTCTTCATCTTTTAATTTTTCTGGTTGAAGTAAAGGAATGTTCTGTTCTAAAGCGTACTGCTTTACAGGTGAAAACTGCAGCTTATGTCCTCGTCCTGCAGGTTTATCGGGCATTGTTATTACACCTACTACATTATATCCACCTTCTACAAGGCATTTAAGAGACTCCACAGCAAAGTCGGGAGTCCCCATATATACTATTCTCAGGTCTTTCTTTTCCATTAATCTTTGATTTTAATTGTGTGATTTATAGTCTCTTCTCACTAGTTATCACTGGTTTAATCTTCGGAGAAGTGAACCAGAAGTTGTCTGTATGTACTTAATATCTTCGATTTAGAGACAAAACCGATATATGTTCCTTTTTCATCAACAACCGGAAGATTCCAGGCTTGTGTATCATCAAAAGTATGCATTACCCGTTCCATGGAATCATCAATAAAAAGTTTGGCAGGAACAGAACTCATTAGTTTACTTGCAGTATACCGATGATAAAGTTCCTGTCTGAACATGATATTACGTATGTTATCAAGTAAAACAACTCCTTGCAGTTTTCCGTGTTTATCTACAACCGGAAATAAATTTCTTTTTGCCTGAGAGATTACTTTAACCAGTTCACCCAAGTCGGTTTCCGGTGATACTTGCTGGAAATCGTTTTCAATAACATTCTCCATCTTCATTAACGTAAGTACCGCTTTGTCTTTATGGTGAGTAATGAGTTGCCCCTTTTTGGCAAGACGCATAGAGTAAAGACTGTGAGGTTCAAAGATAATTATAGTAAGATAAGAACTTACTGAGCAGATCATTAAAGGAAGAAACAAGTCGTATCCTCCGGTTAGCTCGGCAATAAGGAATATTCCCAGCAAAGGGGCATGCATTACACCAGCCATTACTCCAGCCATTCCCATAAGTGCGAAGTTCTTTTCCGGTAAGTTAATAAAGAATCCCAGTTCGTTTGACAGATGAGAAAATACAAATCCGGCAATACATCCCAGGAATAAACTTGGAGCAAAGATACCACCACAACCACCGCCTCCGTTGGTTGCAGTTGATGCAAAAACTTTAAATACAATAATGAGGAATAAATAGACTAATAACAGATGATTATATCCGTAAAATAGTGAGTTGTTCATCACAGTTTGCCATTCTCCGGAAGCTGTTCCCTTAAGTAACAGGTTGATAGTATCATATCCTTCACCATAAAGAGTTGGGAAAAGGAAGATTAGTATACTCAACATAACTCCTCCAAGCGCAAGTTTTGTGTATGGTCCTTGTAATTTCCCGAAAATAGTTTCTATGTAATTTGAGGCCCGGGTAAAATACAGAGATACCAGTCCGCAGAATATTCCTAAGAATATTACATAAGGAATACGCTTCATGTCGAAAGCCTGATCAAGATTGAACTTAAACATAGCCTCTGTTCCCATAAAAATATAAGATACGGTAGCAGCAGTAACGGAAGTTATCAGCAAGGGTAGAAGCGAAGCCATCGTAAGATCGATCATCAAAACTTCAAGTGTAAATACGACTCCTGCAATTGGCGCTTTGAAGATTCCTGCAACTGCTCCCGCGGCTCCACAGCCAATGAGTAACATCAGTGTTTTGTGTTCCATTCTGAATACACTTCCCAGATTGGAACCAATGGCCGATCCGGTAAGAACTATTGGTGCTTCGGCTCCTACAGATCCACCACATCCGATGGTAATAGCACTGGCTATAGTGGAAGACCATATGTTGTGACGTCTTATTCTTCCTTGTCTGCGCGAAATTGAATAGAGAATCTTTGTAACACCATGGCTAATATCGTCTTTCACAATATTGCGTACAAATAATCCCGTAAGCAGAATACCAGCAACCGGGTAAACTAAGTAAAGGTAGTTGACTCCTGTGGTATTAAAATTGTCGGTCAGAAAGTTTTGAATCAAATGAATCAGACTTTTTAGAATTATTGCAGCACTGGCTGTACAAACTCCTACTATGAAGCTGAGAATAAGTATAAAGTGTTTTTCCTTTATATTCTTTTCACGCCAAAATATAAACTGCTGAAATAAACTTATTTTTTCGGTTTTCATATCTTTATGTTACATACCTTTTCCGGTAAGTATTGTTCTAATCGTATATATTAATATCTTTATGTCTATGGTTAGCGATCTGTTTTCCAGATATATTAAATCGTACTGTAAACGTTCAATCATCTTGTCTACTGTATTTGCATATCCGTATTTTACCATCCCCCAGGATGTAATACCTGGTTTTACCGATAATGTCTGGTAATAATAAGGCGCTTTACAAACAATCTGATCTACAAAAAATTTCCTTTCGGGGCGTGGACCTACCAATGACATTTCACCCTTCAGTACATTCCAGAACTGTGGCAATTCGTCCAGACGATATTTTCTCAATATCTTTCCAAATTCAGTTATTCTTTCATCATTTAGATCAGATAGTAGCGGGATTTCTTTTTCAGCATCCATCTTCATGGTTCTGAACTTATACATTGTGAATGGTTTGCCTCTGTAACCAAGTCTTTCCTGCTTATAAAAAGCAGTTCCCGTTGAATTCTTTTTTATTTTCCATGCTATCCACGCAAATAAAGGAGAAAAAAAGAATAAAACAAGTACTGATATTATTTTGTCGAAAATATTTTTTATATTTTTTGCTCCTTCAGACATGTTATCCCGGGTTATTTCAACCATCGGAGTAGCATAAATGGAGGACATCTTTACACTTCGCGAAAGTACATTCTTTTCTCCGGCAATAACCTTAATGGGTAAATTAAATCTATAAAGGCTGTTTAGCAGTTCAAAGAATGCTTTCTCATCAGTGAAATCGGGTGCTACTATTATCTCTTCTACATCTTTTCTCTGAATAAACTCTTCAATATTTCCCAGTCTTTCAATAGGCTGATCTTTGATAAGACAAGTCTCATCTTTAAGACTTATAAATCCAACGATCTTATAACCAATAGATTTCGGCTGAGCATTAAGCTCCTGATATAATTTAAGAGCTTGTTCTCCGGCACCTATTATAATTGTATTGAATCCAATTATTCTGTTGTGTATTCGGGTCGTTAGTTTTTGGGTTATTAATGCTCTTATGCTATAAGTGAGGATAAATTGTCCGAAGAAAAGGATTGCCAGTAATTGATAATAGACGTGATAATCCCTGGGTAAGTCGTCTACCAATATCACGAAAAATACGATTAATACTCCTATCTCAACAGATACCAGTGTTTTATTGAGTTCCAATAATCTGGACTTCCTCATCGGAGAATTATAATATCCCGATAAATAGTAAAGCAATAACCAAAAGAAAGGTATGATAATCTGTCCGGTTAATACCTTTCCTGAGAACTGGTAAGAAGCAAAATCATCAAATCCTAGTGAAGAGGCTATATTGTAATATCGGTAAATATTCGCAAGAAACCAGATCACATTTGCTGCAATATAATCTCCAAGAAGATATTTAATGAGCTGTTTCCTTTGACTTACTTTCATTAATATGTTCCCTTATTATTCCCGAATCACCTTTATGACTCCTCCTTTTCCTAACTTAATAATACTGGATGGTTTTGCAGGAGAAAGATCATCCTGTTTAAACTTTACAATATAGTCTACCGCTGATTTTATCTCTTCACTTATTTCACTAAAATTTGCGGGAGATGGTTGTCCGCTTATATTTGCTGAAGTAGAAACAATTGCTTTGCGGAATCGTTGACATAACTGACGTGAGAATTGTTCATTTGTTACACGAATGCCTACACTTCCATCTTCTGCCAATAAATTTGTGGCCATGTTCCTGGCTCCATCATAAATTATGGTCAGAGGTTTGTCTGCCAATTCAATTAAATCCCATGCCACTTGGGGAACATCACTTACGTAAAAATCGACTTTTACGGACGAATCTACCAATACAATAAGTGCCTTACTGTCAATACGCTTTTTAATTTCGTAAACTTTGTGAACAGCTTCAGGATTGGTTGCATCGCATCCAATTCCCCAGATAGTATCTGTGGGGTAAAGAATAACCCCACCTTCATTCATTATGCGGCACGCTTCCTTAATATCTTCTGTAAATTCCATAATGTATTAATGTATAATTGATGCAAAAATACATAATACATTTTTGGAATCAAAATATTTAGTTCTCGAACATTCGGCTACGTGCTATCATACATGCTCCAATAATGCCTGCTTTTTCTTTGAGCTTGGAAGTGATAATTGTAGAATCTTTATTGACAAGGTTAAGAGAATACTTACGAATCGCAGTTTTTATAGGCTGGGTAATATAATCACCTGTAATAGATACTGTTCCCCCAATAATAACCATTTCCGGATTAAAGATATTAATTAAACCGGCAATCTGCTTTCCTAGCTTTTGGCCAACTTCTTCTACGATATCAATGCAAAGTATATCTTCTTTTCTTACAGCATCCAGAATATCATCCAGAGTTACGGTTTTGTTATTTAATACCTTCTCTGATAAAATAGAACTGGCACCTCCTTTTACTCTTTCTATTAACATTCTGTGCATTGCAGAACCGGATGCTTCTGTTTCCAGGCAACCTTTTTTACCGCAATGGCATATAATTTCGTTATCGTATGTGCTGATATGTCCAAATTCTCCGGAAAAACCAGATTTACCTGTGTATACCTTTCCATCAATTATAATTCCAATACCGAGGCCCCAGCTGATGTTTACGAAAATGATATTTTTTTCATTGGTTACTCCACCAACCATATATTCACCATAAGTCATGGCACGAGTATCATTGTCAATAGTTACTCTGTATGAAAGTTTTTCTGAAAGGATTTCAGCTAAGGGGCGTTCATCAAAATAAAACATGCTATAGCTATATCCCGATTCTGGATTAACTCGTCCCGAAATATTTACGTCGATATTAAGAATTTTATCTTTTTCAATCGAAAGTTTTTTAATGAAATTCAGAACTAACAGACAAAGATTATTTAGTGATTCTATAGTGTTCTCAAAAGAATAAGGAATGTTCATTTTTAATTCTACTATATCACCTTTGAAATTAATCAGGCCAATATTAATATCGTATAGATTGATGTCAACCCCGATAAAGTATCCTGATTTAGGATTCAATCCATATAAGTTCGGATGACGTCCACCGCTGGTTTCTAGTTTTCCGTAATCATTGATGAATCCTTCTTCGCACATTTCACTAATAAACTTAGTTACAGTAGGCACACTTAGATCAACTTCTTTAGAGAGATCTGTAATGGTAGAATTTCCATGAGATATGTAGTAATTTATAATTTTCTTTTTGATAAGGGCATTCTTGCTACCTTTTTCTAACTCGGCCAAAAAGTTCTTGTTCATATTTAAATGTATTTCGGATATAAAAGTGTGAATCTTTCTATTTATATTTTATTTCTTATTGAACAAAGATACTTATTTTTTTATTATATGTGTGGTTTTTTATTTAAATATTTACTAATTATAGATTAAGGTAGATTAAATTGTTATTATTTAAATTTATAGATGAACTTATTATTAATAATATAAGTGCTTTACTGGTGTTGTTTAGGGTAAACTATGATGGAATACTTTTAGAAAATGTAAGAATAGCATCTGTAAGTCTAGATGAATTATAGACTTACAGATGTATATTGTGCGTAAGTATTACTTTAATGGAAGAATTTCAATCCAATAACCGTCAGGATCGTTTATAAAATATAATCCCATATCAGTGTTTTCGTAACAAACGCACCCCATTTCTTTGTGGAATTCTCTAACCTTATCGTAATCTCCGGGAACACGCATGCAGAGATGAATTTCGTTGTCACCTAAATTGTAAGGTTCTTTGCGGTCTCTTAACCAAGTTAATTCCAAGCTAAAACTTGTTGTTTCGTCTGTTAGATATACTAAAATAAACGAACCATCACTGGCAACTTTACGTTTGGCTTCTTTTAATCCAAGTGCTTTGGCATAAAATTCAATACTTTTCTCAAGATTGAGTACATTGAAATTGAAATGATCGAATCTGCTTTTTATTTCCATAACCTTATTAAATTAGTTTCTATTCTTGTGAATCTATAATACAAAACTTTCACCTTTTGATGTCCATTTCATTGCTTTGCATTTTTTTGTTTCTGCGTATGGAGCAAATGCTGCAATTTTATGATAGGCATTATTAAAATGCATGGGAGCTAAAATATCAGTTGGAATACGGTTGATAAATTGTTCGGCTCCTTTCATATAATCCTTTCCTAAACGAGGATCAATGGGGAAAAATGCAAGATCTAAATGAGCTGAGTCTTTCGCTAATAACTCCAATTCCTTCAGATAATTATTTTCATATTCTTGTGATTCTTCAAGTGGGCATTCTTCGTTCCAATGCCAATTGTTTAAATCGCCTGCGTGGAAGATTTTATTTTCTGAAGATTGAATCAGGAAAGAAATGCCAATATCAGTAGAGCCGTAAGCTTTTATATTAAGATAGTCGTCTTTATAACTATCTAGCTTGTCAAGATATAACGCGTCTTCTTTATTGGCTAATCCGGCATCAAGAATATCCTTTGAAAATATATACTGGATATTGCTTTTTTGTAACTTCCAGCTAAGAACTTCAGGGTTGAAATGATCTGCGTGTGAATGTGACGAAAGAACATAAAGTTTTTGTGGCTGGCGAAGCAAATATGAGTGTATATAACCGTTCTCCTGAGACTTGGATGTATCCTCGTAATAATCTATTATAACGTTGAACTCATTGAACTCTAATGCAAAGCAGCTATGATAAATATAGGTTATCTTCATTTTGGAGTCTTTTAGTTTATATAGATGAATTAAATGCAAAACAAAGATATAAAATATGGTTAAGGTTTGGTTGCTTATTAATATTTCTTTTGAATGTTTTTAATAATAATGAAGTATATTTGCTACGGTAAAAATAAAAAAATGCAATATGGAAATAAATGATAAAAATGGAGCTCTGGATGGACAAACTGAAGTTGCAATATTTGCTGGTGGATGCTTTTGGGGTGTTGAACATTTAATGAAAACTGCTCCCGGAACTCTTATTGTCGAATCTGGATATATTGGTGGAAAAAAAGAAAATCCTTCATATGAAGAGGTCTGTCGTCATGATACGGGTCATGCTGAAGCTGTTCGAATAGTATTTGATCCTTCTAAATCTTCTTATGAAGATTTAGCTAAATTGTTTTTTGAAATTCATGACCCGGAACAAGAAGATGGCCAGGGGCCCGATCTCGGTGATCAATATCGCTCTGAGATATTTTATACAACTCCAGAACAGAAAGAAATAGCTGAAAAATTAATAGGCGTACTTACAGAAAAAGGTTATCATGTTGTAACAAAGGTAACTCCTGCTACTACTTTCTGGAGAGCCGAGGAGTATCATCAGAATCATTATGAGCTTAGAGGTACTGAGCCGTATTGCCACATTTATACAAAAAGATTCTGAAATACTATTCTCTTTTAATGTAATTTGATTCTTTACTACAATCGACTCTCAGGAAAACTAAATATGCTAATTGATTGTTATTTAATTAATAGTATTGGATTTTTTGAGTAATGAGATTCGAGTAGGAAAAGTAATTGTATTAAAAGAGAATAACATGAAAACAATACCTTTAACAAAAGATGAATTTCTTGCCAGAGTGGCTGATTATAATGAAAGTCCTGATGAATGGAAATATCTTGGTGATAAACCTGCCATAATTGATTTTTATGCTTCATGGTGTGGCCCGTGTAAGGTCATAGCTCCAATTCTAGAAGAGCTGGCTGTGGAATATTCGGGAAAGATCTATATATATAAAGTAAATACAGAAGAAGAGGAAGAGCTTGCTTCTGTATTTGGAATTCGTAGTATACCTTCTTTATTGTTTGTGCCGATGTATGGTTCTCCTCAGATGGCACAGGGAGCAATGCCAAAATCAGCTTTTAGAGATGCTATAGAAAAAGTTCTTCTGAAAATGGAGAATTGATTTTTTTTAAGTAGAAATTCTATTTATCCATGATAATGAATGAATTATGGCTAAGGAATATAAGAAATAATCTCTGAATTCTTTTTTTGTTTACGAGAAAACATTTATCTTTGCGCCGGATTTATATAGTCAATTATAATGTCTTACTTAATTAAAGGTATTTAAACAAAATTATTAATGGAAAATTTAAAGAACGTTGCTCCTGTTGAAGACTTCAACTGGGATGCGTATGAAAACGGTGAATCTTTTGTTGGTGCTAGCCAAGAAGAACTAGAAAAAGCTTACGATAGTACGCTTAACAAAGTTAGCGACCGTGAGGTGGTTGACGGAACTGTAATCTCAATGAACAAACGTGAAGTTGTTGTTAACATTGGTTACAAATCAGATGGTATCATTCCTTTGAATGAATTCCGTTACAATCCTGAATTAACAATCGGTGATAAAGTAGAAGTTTACATCGAAAATCAGGAAGACAAGAAAGGTCAGTTAATCCTTTCACACAAAAAAGCTCGTGCTGCTCGTTCATGGGATCGTGTTAATGCAGCTCTTGAGTCTGAAGAAATTGTTAAGGGCTTTATCAAGTGCCGCACTAAGGGTGGTATGATTGTTGACGTATTTGGAATCGAAGCATTCTTGCCAGGTTCTCAGATTGACGTTAAGCCTATCCGCGACTACGATGTATTCGTTGGAAAAACTATGGAATTCAAAGTTGTTAAAATCAACCAGGAATTCAAAAACGTTGTTGTTTCTCACAAAGCTCTTATCGAAGCTGAACTTGAACAACAGAAGAAAGAAATTATCGGTAAACTTGAAAAAGGACAAGTTCTGGAAGGAACTGTTAAGAATATCACATCTTACGGTGTATTCATCGACTTGGGTGGCGTAGACGGTTTGATCCACATTACAGACCTTTCTTGGGGACGTGTTAGCGATCCTAAAGAAGTTGTTGAATTGGATCAGAAGCTTAACGTTGTTATCCTTGACTTTGATAACGAAAAGAAACGTATCGCTCTTGGTTTGAAACAACTTACTCCTCATCCATGGGATGCTCTTTCAGCTGAACTGAAAGTAGGTGACAAGGTAGAAGGTAAAGTAGTTGTTATGGCTGATTACGGTGCATTTATCGAAATCGCTCCAGGCGTTGAAGGTTTGATTCACGTTTCTGAAATGTCTTGGTCTCAACACTTACGTAGCGCTCAAGACTTTATGAAGGTAGGTGATACAGTTGAAGCTGTTGTTCTTACACTTGACCGTGACGAACGTAAGATGTCTTTGGGTATCAAACAATTGAAACAAGATCCATGGGAAACTATCGCAGATAAATATCCTGTAGGTAGCAAACATGTTGCTAAAGTTCGTAACTTCACTAACTTCGGTGTATTTGTAGAAATCGAAGAAGGTGTTGATGGATTGATCCACATTTCTGATCTTTCTTGGACTAAGAAAGTTAAACACCCATCTGAATTCACTTCAATTGGTGCAGATATCGACGTTCAAGTTCTTGAAATCGACAAAGAAAACCGTCGTTTGAGCTTAGGCCACAAACAATTGGAAGAAAATCCTTGGGATGTATTCGAAACTGTATTCACAGTAGGTTCAGTACACGAAGGAACTATTATCGAAATGCTTGATAAAGGTTCTGTAGTTGCTCTTCCTTATGGTGTTGAAGGTTTTGCTACTCCAAAACATCTTGTAAAAGAAGACGGTTCACAAGCTCAGTTAGACGAAAAACTAGAGTTCAAAGTAATCGAATTCAATAAAGATGCTAAGAGAATCATTCTTTCTCACAGCCGTATTTTCGAAGATGCTGCTAAGGCAGAAGAAAAAGCAGAAAAGAAAGCTGCTTCAAAGAAAACTACTAGCAAGAAAGAAGAAGCTGCTCCTGCAATAACAAACCAAGCTGCTTCTACTACATTAGGTGATATCGATGCATTAGCTGCATTGAAGGAACAAATGGAAGCTGATAAAGACTAATTAATTAGTTATAAATAAAATCTGAAGGGGTTGCCGTTTTCGGTAGCCCCTTTCGTTTCAAACAAGTAGTATGGAAAAATTTGATGTACATATTCTGGGATGTGGCTCTGCTTTGCCTACCACGCGTCATTTTCCTACTTCTCAAGTTGTAAACCTGAGAGACAAACTTTTTATGATAGACTGTGGCGAAGGAACGCAAATGCAATTTCGCAGATCTAAACTAAAGTTTTCACGTCTGAATCATATTTTTATCTCTCATCTTCATGGTGATCATTGTTTTGGATTGCCAGGTCTTATCTCTACATTTGGAATGCTGGGGCGTACGGCAGAGCTTTGTATTCATGCGCATAAGGATATGAGTAAATATCTCGATCCGGTGCTTGATTACTTTTGTCAGCATCTTCCATATAAAGTAACATTAATCCCCTTTGGTACTAAAAAGCCAGAATTGATTTACGAGGACCGCTCGTTAACGGTAACTACTATACCTCTAAAGCATCGTGTTCCTTGTTGTGGTTTTCTTTTTGAGGAGAAAGCGGAAAGAAATCATATTATTCGTGACATGATTGACTTTTATCAGGTCCCTGTTTCTCAGATGAATCGTATAAAGAATGGTGAGGATTTTATAACTTCGGAAGGAGAAGTTATTCCTAATAGTCGTCTTACTATTCCTGCAACACCTCCCCGTAGATATGCATATTGTTCAGATACTATTTATACTGAAAAGATAGTAGATCAGATTCAAGGTGTCGATCTTTTGTTTCATGAAGCCACTTTTACTCAGGCGGAACTTCCCAGGGCAAAAGAAACATATCACACTACAGCTCGACAGGCTGCACAGATTGCTCTTACTGCTAATGTTAAAAAATTATTGTTAGGACATTTTTCTGCCCGATATGAGGATGATTTAATATTTTTGCAGGAAGCAAAGGAGATATTTCCAGTATGTCAGCTTGCTAAAGAAGGTTTGTATATAAATATTTAGAGGTTTAAACCAGAATATTTGTATAAGAAAATCGGAATGTTTACATTTGTTTCATAAAGTAAAATGAAGCTTACAAATGAAGAAGATAATTCTGTGTTTTTTAATAATCTTCTCTTTTCTGTCTTATCCTGTTGTTTATGCTCAGGAAGGCCGAAAATCTCTACCTATTGAAAATGAGCAGACTTCTGTTACTTTAACTGTTGTCGGCAATAATGTCCGAGTACAAAATGCTACGCCTGGATCTGTTCTTGAAGTTTATAATGTTTTAGGAATGAAAGTAGCTTCTATAAAAATTGATTCAGTTGATAAGGTAATTACTCTAAATCTCCCCAAAGGTTGGTATATTCTCAAGATAGAGAATATAGCCCGAAAGGTAGCCATAAAATAGAATTTTCTAACTTCTTATATTCACCCACATCAGCTTTGCTTTTGTGGGTGTTCTTTTTAACAGATGCATTATTTTTCGTTTTTATTTCCGCAAAAACTATATCTTTGTCTGCAGTAATGAATTAAAAAAAGATGAACGAATAATAAGTATGACAAAACGCCTGTTTCTTGCTATATCTTTCTTTATGCTGATTATGTGCGGTTGTAATCTTGATAAATCCGATTCTTTGGATTATTTAAACTTATCGTATTTTAAAAAGATGAGTGATCCACGGTTTGTGATAGATGGAAAAAAGGTGCATAAAAGACTATTGAAACTTTGCGTAGAGAGAAGTGTTCATTCAGCAAAAGATTCGGCATTATACCATTATTATGCAAAAGAGGGCTCTTCTTTATGGCTTACTTCCTACGGAGATTGGACGCGAATAGAACAATTACTCTATTGGCTTGAAAATTCCAGGGTACATGGATTAAACCCTGAAAAGTTTTCTGTGTCTAAAATTAAAGCAAATTTCAGGAAATTGCGTTCTTTGGATATTAAGAAGACAGATAACATTAACAAACTACTGGCTGAGCTGGAGTATGATTTATCTGCTGCATATCTTCGTTATGTATGTGGAATGAGTTATGGCTTTGTTAGTCCGGGTAGGGTGCTAAATAATATTGATGAAGCAGAACTTAAGCCGGGAGAAGTAAGAGATTCACTGGCTCCGCCAAAGATGAAAGTTTACTATTCCATTCCTCTGAAGAGGTATAACAGGAAATTTGTGAATAATGCTTTAGATGCAGTAAAAGGAGATTTGAATACTTTTATGCTTACAGTTCAGCCAAAAGATCCTTTTTATTTGCGTTTACAGAAGGAATATGTAAGGTTGGCTGCTCAGAAAAACAAATCTTTCAAAGAGATACCGGATATTGGAAAGTTGGTACTGAAAGAGGGAGATGTTAATGAAATGCTACCTTTGATTGCAGAGCGGCTTATGAATTTAGGATATCTGCCACGTATTGAGCATGCAGAAAGTATTTATTCTTCTTTGTCATCCGATTTGTTGAATGCGGTGAATGAATTCCGAAGAAGTAATAATATGCCTTTGAATAATAATGTAGGTAGTTATACCATTGGAATGCTGAACCGACCATTGAGCTATTATAAAAATATATTGGCGGTGAATATGGAACGGGTAAGATGGCAGAAAAGAATGAGTAAGGGGCCTAAATACGTAGAAGTGAATATTGCGAATTTTACTCTGAAGGCTGTGGATGAAAGAGTTGACTCTTTGTTGGAAATGAAGGTATGTTGTGGTACTTATGAAAATAAGACTCCTCTTCTGGCAAGTAAAATTGTCTATATGCAGATGAATCCTTATTGGAATGTACCTCAATCAATTATCCGCAAAGAAATTATACCGTCATTTCTTGCAGATCCTGCTTATTTTGAAAAGCATCAGATGAAGGTTTACGATAAGGAAGGAAATGAAGTTAATCCGCTTTCTGTTAAATGGACTAGTTACGAAAACGAAGTAATACCATTTAGTGTTAAGCAGGAAAAAGGAGAGGGAAACTCATTAGGAAGACTTATATTTCGTTTTCCAAATGCTTTTGCAGTTTATTTGCACGATACTCCTTCACGCTGGGCCTTTATGAAAGCTAGCAGGGCGTTGAGTCATGGTTGCGTGCGACTTGAGAAACCGCTCGATTTTGCTTTTTTTCTTTTAAAGAAAAAGGATGAAAAGATGATGGATAAAATAAGAATTGCAATTGATGTTCCTCCTAAAACAAAGCAAGGAAAGGAATTATTGGAATTGCCCGAATATAAGCCAATGAAAGCGTTTAGCTTTCCGGAAACAGTTCCGCTTTTCTTAGATTATTATACCATAGTTATGTCTAAAGATGGCAAACTGAATTATTGCGATGATATTTATAAATTTGACAGGCCTTTATTGAAGGAACTAAGAAAAATATAACAGAAAAAGAATATGACTCCATCTTATAATGAGAAAGAAGTATTGTTGCTGCTACAGCATGAGGATACCCAAAAAGAGGCATTCTCCAGAATTGTAGCACAATACAGTGAGCAGCTTTACTGGCAAATCCGGCGAATGGTGCTCTCTCACGAAGATGCGAATGACTTGTTGCAGAATACTTTTATTAAAGCCTGGACTAATATAGATTATTTTCGGGCCGAATCAAAACTCTCGACCTGGCTGTATCGCATAGCACTAAATGAATGCCTTACTTTTCTGAATAAGCAGAGGGCGACATCCATGATGTCTATTGACGAGCCGGAGGCCGAGGCCGTAAGCAAGCTAGAAGGAGATCCTTACTTTTCGGGAGATGATGCGCAAGTGTTGTTGCAGAAGGCGCTGCTCACTTTGCCTGAAAAGCAACGAATGGTATTTAACCTGAAATATTTTCAGGAAATGAAATATGAAGATATGTCCGATGTCTTTGGTACCTCTGTTGGGGCATTAAAAGCGTCATATCATCATGCGGTGAAGAAAATAGAAAGTTTTTTAAAAGATTCTTTTTAAACCTTTTGTGTTACGTAGAGTCTAAGAAATATAGAGAAGGAGAGATAAGATATGAAAGAAGAAGATGAAATATTGAGAAAGTGCGGCACCGGTAACCCGTTTACCGTCCCCGATGGCTACTTTGATCACTTCAAAGAGAACATAATGGAACAACTGCCTGAGAAGGTAGAGCAGCCTTTTGTAAAACATCACATCACAAGGTGGAGCAGAGTAAAGCCATGGTTCTATATGACGGCAGTTTTTGCCGGGATGCTATTGGGCGTTCGTATAATGCTGAATTTAACATCAGGAAGTGAATCTTCAGAAACGTCGAAACATGCTGAAACAGAAATCGTAACAGATCGATACGTGGAAACAATGATTGATCATTCAATGATGGATGATTATTCCTTATATGAATGTTTAACGGAAGCTGAATAGAGGCTGCTATAAATAGAGAAAGGATATGAAAAGATTATTTTTAGTGTTGATGGTTTCTTTTATTGGAATAATAGGAGCCTTTGCACAAGATGGCCATAGGTCAAAGATGTCTCCGGAAGAGTTTCGTCAGAAACAAGAGGCTTTTATAACGGATAAAGCTGAGTTGACTCAAGATGAGGCAGCAAAATTCTTCCCGATTTATTTTGAGTTGCAGGATAAGAAAAGAGCATTGAATGATAGAGCGTGGTCTCAGATAAAAAGAGGAAAGAAGGAAAAAATGACTGAAGCAGAGTATGAAGCCATTATAACCAATGTTTTAAATGCTCGTATTGCATCCGATAAATTGGAAAAAGCATATTTTTATAGATTTAAAGGAATTCTTTCCTGCGAAAAAATTTTTAAAGTTCAGGGAGCTGAAATGCGTTTCCATAGGGAATTGCTTAAAGATTTTGGTCGTAAACCTTAACTAGAAGAGAGTAGATTTATTTTTTGAGAGAAATTAAGTGGAAGTGCCTTAGGTGGGTATTTCCACTTTTTGTTTTTATATAAATTCAATTGTTTCTATGTATTTTTGCACCTGCATATAATTTTTTTTGTGGCTCTGCTTTGTTATTTATAAACCATATACCAGATATTTTTAATTTGATGTACATCATAACTGGTGTTTGATGTATATCAAAGCCATATTTAGATGTATATCAAAATAGTGCTTAGATGTACATCAAAAATGAAAGTTGATTAAGCTAAATTAAACTTTTTAATAGTAATTAAAAAAATACGAAACCAGATTCCGTGTCAACTACATCATTAGTGGCAGATCTAATAAATTAGTAGCAGATAAAGCGTAAAACAAATTTATCTGCTACTTGTTATTTTACTTATAAGCAATAAGTTAACCTGAAAAAGTAGCAGGTGGAACATTTTTTTGATTTTTTTTTATTTTAGTGATTACAGATGATGTGTTGGTACGTCCTATATAGTGATGTGAAAAAAATATCTTTTTGAATCCAACTCTATAAATAGAAATATGAAATTAACAAATAGGCTTATTTTCAGACGTATAGCCCTGTTTTGCTTTGTCCTGTCTTTATCTCTCAGTCTCTATAGCCAGACAGGGGGAAATGTGTCTTCTGCTGATAAGAAAAAATCCAGGTATAAAATTGCAGCTTGTGACTGGATGATTTTGAAAAGACAGAAAATTGGTTCATTCCAGTTAGTTAGAGAACTAAATGGAGATGGCGTTGAGGTTGATATGGGCGGTTTGGGTAATCGTGACTCATTCGATAACAAACTGAGACAGGTTCATTTTCAGAAACTGTTTAATGAAGAAGCAACCAAATATAAATTGGAAATCCCTTCAATTGCAATGTCAGGCTTTTATTCACAGTCTTTTGTGAAAAGGGCTAATTATAAAGAACTAACTCAAGATTGTATTCAAACTATGATTGCTATGGGAGCAAAAGTAGCTTTTCTTCCACTTGGAGTTGGGTGTGACTTAACAAAGAATCCGGAAATTCGTTCAGAATTAGTAAATCGCTTAAAGGTTGTAGGAAATATGGCTCAGGAAGCAGGAGTCGTAATTGGTATTGAAACATCTCTCGATGCCAAAGGAGATATTAAACTTCTGAAGGAAATAAATTCACCAGCTATAAAAATCTATTATAATTTTCAGAATCCGCTTGTAGCTGGACGCAATTTGTATAAAGAGCTTAAGAAACTCGGCAAGAATCGTATTTGCCAGATACATTGTACCGACACTGATGATGTTTTACTACAATACAATAAACGATTGAATATGAATAAAGTGAAAGAAACCCTTGATAAGATGGGGTGGAGCGGGTGGCTTGTTGTTGAGAGATCCCGGGATAAGAATGATCCACGTAACGTGAAGAAAAATTTTGGAATGAATATTAGTTATCTAAAACAGATATTTCAAAATGAAACCTTTTAATATAAATCTAAGTTCTATGAATCAAAAAAGAAAAATGGAACAAATTACTGGAAATAGAAAAGAAATATAATTTGTTAATGTTAAATTTAAAATTTTGTCAATGAGAAAAAGAAAAGTTTATTCTGTAAAGAATACAACGCTATTCTTTCGAAGAAAAATGTATGCCTTGGTTACATTGGGCCTTGGTATTTTTCTTTTTGTATCTTGTGCCAATGATGGATTCGACAGTGATGAAAAATTTTCATCAGGTGTAGTGAACACTACTCTCGAATCTCCTAAGGCAGAAGATGTTGTGATTACACCGAGTGCAGATGGCGCTAAAGTTGCTGTTAAATGGCCGGTGGTGTATGGTGCGGGTGGATATCAGTTCTCTTTGTATATTGTTGATGATCCTAATAATCCGGTTGCTGTTGGTACAGAAAATGAGATTGTAGATGGTTGTTCTGCAACACGTGCATTAGAGGAAGATACGAAGTATAAGGTTGTTATTAAGACAATGGGCAATACTAAATATAATAATAGTGATGCTCAGGCTTCAACTGAAGTTTCTTATTCTACATTGTTACCAACTTATGCAACAATTCCTAACGGTTCTGATATAACAGCATATTTTGCAAACAATCCTATTCCGGATAGTGCTGATGAACTGGCTTATAATTTAGAAGTTGGAGGTACTTATACCATGTCTGGGGTTGTTGATTTCGGAAATCATAAGGTTACATTCCGTGGAGATAAAATCAATCATCCTAAGGTTACTTATGGAGAAGCAGCAAGACTTTGTACTTCTGCAGGTTTGAAGATTAAGTTTATTGACTTCGATTGTAGTGCACAAATTGGAACTGCAGCAGATGCTTCTTTCTTATCTTTAAGTGCAACTCCTGCTATACCTGTAGGCACTGGTAGTTACTATATTATAACAGATCCTATTGTTGTTCAATCTTGTAAGGTTACAGGTGTTAAAGGCTATATTTTCTACAATAATCAGAAGAAATATTGTGTGAAGACATTCCTTATGAAGAATGACGTATTCCAATGTAATTCGGCTCAAACAACGACTGCGTATATCTACTTTAATAAAGGAGATGGAGCTATCAATGATTTCACAGCTCAAAATTCAACTTTTTATGATCTAAGCACTACAGGAAATAAATATTTCATTCAGTATGGTAGCTCTGCACGTCCTGATAGACCAGGCTTTATTTCTGGAAGTCTGAATTTCTATAATAATACTTTCTACAATATTGCTAATAAGGGACAAATGGGTAACTACAATAGCATGAGAAGTAATAAAGTTTATTTTAATCTGGCACAAAATATTTTCTATAACTGTGGCTCTGGTGAAGTTTGCCGTCGTTTTATGGGAGGTGGTACAGGTATGATTACATCTTTCAGTAAAAACTCATATTGGTATAATGGAGCTTTCTCTACCGCAGAACTTACTTATGATATTAGCAACACTGCAATTAAAACAGAGCCTACTTTCAATAGTGCTGCGACAGGTGACTTTACTGTAACAAGTGCCGATCATCAAACTGCAAGATGTGGTGATCCACGTTGGTTGCCTACTGAATAATCTTTAATAAGCAAACTAAGAAGAATAAATATGAAAAGAAAATATATAATCAGTTTATGTCTGAGTTTAGTGATGGCATTTTTTGCTATGCCGGCTCTAGCTCAAGACAAAACAATAAAGGGAACTGTCGTTGATGAAAACGGAGAGCCTATTATTGGTGCTTCTGTTACTGTAAAAGGGGTACCTTCAAAAGGAACAGTTACAGACCTTAATGGACATTATACCTTGTCTGTACCTAAAGATGCTAAGTTAACAGTTTCTTTTATTGGTTACAAAAGCCAGGTTGTAACTGGTGGTGACGTTATTATGAAGCAAGATGAAACAACTCTGAATGAGGTTGTAGTTGTTGGTTATGGCGCTCAAAAGAAAGCCCACCTTACCGGATCTGTTGCAACGGTACCTATGGATGAAATTAAAGATTTGTCTGCAGGTGGTTTGGCTAGCACTTTGAGCGGATTGATCAATGGTGTTAGTGTTAGCGGCGGTATGTCTCGTCCGGGTCAGAATGCTACAATCTACATTCGTGATACCAATTCTTTATCAGAAGTTGGTAGTACAGCTCAACAACCATTGTTTGTTATCGATGGCTATATTTATCCAAACGATGTTAAGGTTGGTTTAGGTACACAAAATCTTGGAGCTGAAGCGTTCAACAACCTAGATCCTTCAGAAGTAGAAAGTATTTCTATATTGAAAGATGCATCGGCTGCTGTTTATGGAGCCCGTGCTGCAAATGGTGTAATCTTGGTTACAACTAAAAAAGGGAAAATGGGTACTCCAAGCATCTCTTACTCAGGAACATTTGGTTTTGCCGATGAAGTTGCTCGTCCTAAAATGTTGAGTGCTTACAATTACGGTCGCCTTTATAATGCTGTAGCTGATGCCGACCCAACTAAAACAGATTTGAACCGTAAAACAGGTCTTTATCAAGCTGACGAATTAGAAGCAATGAAGGGTCTGAATTATGATTTGCTCGATAAATACTGGAAGGTAGCAACAACAGCAAAACATAGCGTTAATATAAGCGGTGCTTCAGAGAAAGCTAACTATTATGCAGGAATCTCTTATTTTGATCAAAATGCCAATTTAGGTAATCTGGATTATAATCGCTGGAATTATCGTGCCGGTGTAGATGTTAACGTTAGTAAATGGTTAAAGGCTGGTATGTCTGTTTCGGGAGACTATGGAAAGAAAAATACTCCTTATATTAAAGTAGGTGGTTCAAGCAGTGAAAAAGACTATACGTTGTTGCTTACTCGTCCTCGCTATATCCCTGAAACTGTTGGCGGTTATGCAATTTCTGCTTATGGTATAAGCGATTCACGAATAGATGATGATCAGGAATATTCTTATTCTTTGATGCAAAACAATGGAGATTATAGTCGTTCAATGAACTCTAATCTTACTGTAAATGGTAATGTAGAATATGATTTCGGCTGGAATAAAATATTAAAAGGATTGAAGTTGCGCTTGTCTTATGCAAAGAGCATTAATTCAGATAAAACGAATCAATTCGGTTCAACCTATGATATTTATAAAATGGTAAACCGTACAGGTAGCGAAAGTCATTTATATACTCCGGTTGGCGATGGTGATTATAATTCATATTTAACAGAAAGTAATTTTCTTAAGCAAACTATTGCTAATGGTGATCCAAGTCAGTTAAACCGTAGTATGACAAGAACTGATAACTATCAGTTAAACTTTACTGCATCTTATAGTCGTGACTTTGGCAAGCATCATGTAGGCGGACTTTTCTCTATTGAAAAATCAGAAGCAGAGAATGAATACCTTTATGGTATGGTTTCTAACCCTTATGATTTTACAACAGGCCAGTCAAACTCAGCTATTGGAAGTACAAAAATTGTAACCTTCACTCGTGGCGAGTCTGGTACAATGTCTTATATCGGTCGTTTGAATTATGCTTATTCCGGCAAGTATTTGTTCGAAGTTTTACTTCGCTCTGATGCTTCTACAAAGTTTGCTCCTAAGAATTATTGGGGTTTATTCCCTTCTGCAAGTGCAGGTTGGATTATTTCTGAAGAAGAATGGTTTAAAAAATCTGCTCCATGGATTGAATTCTTGAAGGTGCGTGCTTCTTTAGGACTAACAGGTCGTGATAATGCAGAACCTTGGCAATGGATGCAGGTTTATGCTCAGGATGCAGATAAAGGTGTAGTATTTGGCTCAAGCACAAATACCGATTCTAGCAACCGCATTACTATAAATAAGAATAATTCAGCACTTAACCGTGATGTACATTGGGATAAGTCTTACAAGGCAAACCTTGGTGTTGATATGAATGTATTAGATAGTCGTTTGCAAATGACTTTTGAGACTTATCGCGAATGGAATCGTGATATGTTGATGAACATTGCTCAAGTTATTCCGGGAACTGTCGGAACTCAATCTGCTGATCTTAACTTAGGCGAAATGGATAGTTGGGGTTATGAATTAGGGTTAACATGGCGTGATAAAATTGGCAAAGATTTCAAATATCATGTTGGAATCAATACCGGTTATGGTGATAATAAAGTTCTTAATATGGACTTTGAGAAAGAATTTATTTATCGTCAGATACAAAAAGGACATCGTTCTGATGTTGGTACCTGGGGTATGCAATGTTTAGGTATGTTCCGTAGCTTCCAGGATATTGAAGAGTATTTCACAAAATATAATATTACTTCTTATTTAGGAATGGCAAAAGACAAGGTTCGTCCGGGTATGCTTATCTATAAAGATGTAAGAGGAGCTCAACAAGCTGATGGTACTTATGCTGCTCCAGATGGTATTGTTGATAAAGATAACGATCAGGTTGCTCTATCAAGTCGTAGCAATCCTTATGGATTTACTTCAAACTTCGGAGCAGAATGGAAAAACTTCTCTATCTCGGCTCAGGTTAATGCAAGTTGGGGTGGTTATAGTTTAATACCTTCTTCTGCATTGAAACCTGGTGATGGCTTGGAATTTACAAATGTTCCTTCATTCTGGAATCCGGATAATATGTATGTTTATCAAGACGTGACTGACGGAGCTGGTAATATCGTGTTGGCTCAAAACCGTAATGCTAAATATCCTAATATGGCTTACTCAAGTGTTAACTCAATGTCTTCTTCATTCTGGAGAGTGAGTGGAACAAGAGTTCGTTTAAATCGTTTGACTTTAGCTTATTCTGTTCCTTCTTCCTTGATTAAGAAAGCTGGAATTCAGAGTGCTCGTATAAATGTAACCGGACAGAATCTTTTGAGCTTATATAATCCATACCCTGATCATTTTATCGATCCTATGAACAGTTATAATGCTTATCCTACATTGCGTCAGTTTACAGTCGGTGTAAATCTGTCATTCTAAGCAGGGTATTATAAAATTCTAAAAGTAAACAACGATGAAAAAAAATATAATAAATCTGTTCAGCTTATGCTTGACTATTATTTTCACGCTTTCTGCTTGTAGTGATGACTTCCTTGAAGAAAAGAAGAATTACGATAACGTGAGCGAAGATATCTACAACAACTATACTGGATGTAATGCTCGTGTGAATGATATTTACAGCTGGTGTTTGCCGGATGTAAATGGTGCTCCTAGCTGGAAATACAACAGTACTGGTACTAATGATGACCAGGCAAAATCTACTGAAGAATATAGTGGTTTTGGTGCATTTGTTAATCCTGAATCACCTTTGGCTGTATTGAGTGGAACATCTGTTCCTGATTTCTTTCAGGGAACAGCTAACAATATTCAAGCTTCAGCTTGGGGACGTATTCGTAATATAAATGATGTAATTCGTGGCATCGAAGGCGGAAGTCTTTCTCAGGAAAATAAAAATAAACTTCTGGGTCAGGTTTACTTCTTCCGTGCGTGGTGTTATTACAATCTTGTAAAATGGTATGGTGGTGTGCCAATCATTACAGAAGTTCAGGAGCCTACTGAATCATCTTACGTACCTCGCTCATCAGCTAAGGCTTGTGTTGATTTTATGATTACTGATTTGAATAAGTCAGCTGAGATGCTTTCTGCTGAAACAACTAATGGCGGTTGGAGATCAGGCGATGACTGGGGACGTGTAACTTCAGGTACAGCATTGGCTTTGAAAGGTCGTGTATTACTAATGTGGGCAAGTCCTTTATTCAACCGTGCTAATGATGAAACACGCTGGCAAAATGCTTATACCGAGATGAAAAAGGATCTTACAACAATCAACGCTTGTGGATATAATCTTTATAGCACTAGTAGTAATGTAAATGGTTCTGACTTTGCTGGTATGTTTACTAAATATAGTCAAAATCCGGAAGCAGTATTTGTAAGTCAATATAATACTGTTTCTGCCGGTAACGGACAGAGAAATAATTCATGGGAACGTAATATTCGTCCAAAGAATACAACTGGAAGTGGTAAGAATGCATCAGCTATGTTGATTGATATGTTCCCAATGGCAGATGGTAAACGTCCTGCTTCATGCGATACTTATACTAAGCTTCAGGCTTCTGATTCTACCTATAATGCAAGTTATCCATTTATGGCTCGTGACCCTCGTTTCTATCGTACTTTTGCTTTCCCAGGTGTACGTTGGGCTTATAAGGGAGATCCTATTCCGGCAAATCCTAATAACCCATCTTATGATGGCGGTATTAATTATGTGCTTTGGAACTATGTATGGTATACCGATAAGAATGACCAGGGTAATCCTGAAAGTGGAAACTCTTATGGTGCAGACAATTTATTAGCAAACAAGAGTGGTGTTTATGTACGTAAACGTTCTGATGATTTAGATGTGAATAATTCACCTCTTTACGGAGGCTTTGATGCAACCAATTCTAATGGAGGTTTTGCTTATTCTGCTGCTCCTTATATTGAACTTCGTTATGCAGAAGTATTATTAAACTTTGCAGAGGTTGCTTGTGGTGCCGGTCATATGGATGAAGCTGTAGAACAAATAAAGAAAGTTCGTGCTCGTGCAGGTTATACTTCTGATAATAATTATGGATTGCAACAGGATTTGACAACAGATCCAGCTACATGTATGTCTGCAGTTTTATATGAACGTCAGATTGAATTTGCTTATGAAGGAAAACGTTTCGATGATCTTCGTCGTTGGATGTTATTTGATGGTGGTGCAACAGCAGTTACTGGCGCTCCTTCTTCATGGACATTGACCGGATGGGGTGGTAATACTTGTGCATGGCTTGGTTTTAAAGCATTGAACGGACAACGTCGTGAGAATTTTGAATTCCGTGTGGCTGATTCTTATGGTATTGGTGGAACAACATTCGAATCTGATCCATTAGTAAAAGCTGGCGTTACTCGTTGTACTCCTGTTGATTATCGTAAGGCCGACTTGAAATCTCAATTGGAAACACTGAAATCATGGTATGAAACTCATTTGGTTCGTAACTTGAAGAAGGGCGATGGTCGTGATTCTAATCATAATGATGAGTATATTACGTTCTACCCACGTTATTATTTCCTTGGTCTTTCTCAAGGTGCATTGAATAACAACCTTAAGATACAACAAACTATCGGTTGGGAAGATTCTAACAATGGTGGTTCTGCTGGAACATTTGACCCATTTGCAGAATAATCGGATAAAGAATATATAGAAAAAGAGGATGTTTCGTAAGAGGCATCCTCTTTTTTGATTGTGCACCGTGCAGGAACCATTTACTTTAGAGTGCAAGTCCCGATCCCGCCATTATAGTTGGAATTGTTAGCTCAAGGCAAGAGTCTCTATTGTGAAGTGGAATCTGAAGGAAGCCTGCGACAAAATTCCGGTCTGACGAACAGAAACCGGATATAAGGAAAAGCGATTAAAGCTGTAAATAGGTATATCAAAGAATACTGAGTAAGAACGTCCTTATATTCTTCGGATTACTTGATTCACAGACTTACAGCAATAATCTCATAAAGCAAAAATGAATAAAAATTCCGGTAAACCCAATTACTGGAATTTTTTTTATTCAATTTTGTTTGTTGGTGATTACAAAAAGCCTTTAAATTTGTCTTATAGGTATAAGTAAGTTCTTAAATAACGAAAAATGAAAAAGAAATTATTATTGGTAATGTTTATGGTGGCGCTTATGACACCATTTTCACAAGTTAAGGCTCAGTATCCTGATGTTCCTAAAGACGTTAAGGACGCAGCTGATAAAATGATGGCAGAAGAACAAGCATCTTCTGACGCTGCATGGGATAAAGCTTATCCTATTATTAAAGAAGAAGCTCAACACGGACGTCCATATATTCCATGGGCAGCTCGTCCAACTGACCTTCCACAAGCTAAAATTCCATCTTTCCCAGGTGCAATGGGTGGCGGTGCATATACTTTTGGTGGCCGTGGAGGTAAAGTGATTACAGTAACAAACCTTAATGATCGCGGACCAGGTTCTTTGCGTGATGCTTGTGAACAAGGTGGTGCTCGTATTGTAGTATTTAATGTTTCGGGTATTATCCGCATTAAAACTCCTATTATTGTTCGTGCTCCTTATATTACTATTGCAGGACAAACTGCTCCCGGTGATGGTGTATGTTTAGCTGGTGAATCTTTCTGGGTAAATACTCACGATGTGATTGTACGTCACATGCGTTTCCGTCGTGGTGAAACATGGGTAGGCCGTCGTGACGACTCATTCGGTGGTAACCCTGTAGGTAACATTATGATTGACCACTGTTCTTGTACTTATGGTTTGGACGAAAACATCTCTTTCTATCGTCACATGTTCAGCCCTGGTAAAGGATACAATGATCTTAAGTTGCCTACTGTAAATGTAACTATCCAGAATACAATCTCAGCAAAGGCTCTTGATACTTACAACCATGCATTTGGTAGTACTCTTGGTGGTGAAAACTGTTCTTTCATGCGTAACCTTTGGGCTAGCAATGCAGGACGTAACCCATCTATTGGTTGGAATGGTGTTTTCAACTTTGCAAATAACGTAATTTACAACTGGGTACACCGTTCTGTTGACGGTGGTGATTATACAGCATTGTATAATATCATTAATAACTATTACAAACCAGGTCCATTAACTCCAAAAGATACTCCTGTAGGTCACCGTTTCGTGAAACCAGAAGCTGGACGTAGTAAATTAGGTTATTATGTATTTGGCCGTGTATACTGTAACGGTAATGTTATGGAAGGTAATGAAACAGTTACTAAAGACAACTGGGCAGGTGGTGTTCAGGTTGAAGAACAACCTAATACAGATGGTTATACTGCTGATATGAAATGGAACGAACCATTCCCAATGCCTTCATTCCCAATTATGTCTGCTAAAGAAGCTTACAATTTTGTAATGGAAAATGTAGGTGCTACTATTCCTAAGAGAGATATTGTAGACCAACGTATTATTGAAGAAGTAAAAACTGGTAAGGCTTATTACAAAGAAGGTTTAGATCCTGAATCATTCTATCAATTCAAATATCGTCGTTTACCAAAAGATTCTTATAAGAAAGGTATCATTACAGATCTCAAGCAAGTTGGTGGATATCCTGAATACAAAGGTAAAGCATACAAAGACAGTGATAACGATGGTATGCCAGATGCATGGGAAAAAGCAAACGGTTTGAATCCTAACGATCCATCTGATGCAAACAAAGACTGCACTGGTGACGGTTATACAAACATTGAAAAATACATCAATGGTATTGATACCAAAGCTAAGGTTGACTGGACAAACCCTGCTAATAACTTCGATACATTAGCAAAAAAAGGTTCATTGATGTAATAAAAGACTGATATGAAAAATAATAAAATGAAATTTTTATACTTAGTTGCATTATTCGTCCTTTTTGCTGGTACAACTTTTGCTACAGAACTGGATTCGCTTAACCGTGATCCGAAATATGTAGAGACTATCAAAGGTCGTTCACAGAAAATTGTCGATAAGCTGAAACTGAAAAAAGCAGATGTGGCTCTGGATGTTCGTAATATTATTGCCAATAAGTATTTCTTATTGAATGATATTTATGAAAAAAGAGATGCCGCAGTTAAGAAAGTCAAAGATTCTGGTGTGGCAGGTTCACAAAAGAACGAGGCTCTTACTGCTATCGATCACGAAAAGGATGCAGCTTTATACCGTTCTCATTTCGCTTTTGCTTCGGATCTTTCTTTGCTGCTGAACGAAAAGCAGGTTGAAGAAGTAAAAGATGGTATGACTTTCGGAGTTGTAAATGTAACTTATACTGCAACTCTCGATATGATTCCTTCTTTAAAAGCAGATGAGAAAAAGCAAATATTAGCTTGGCTAAAAGAAGCTCGTGAATTTGCTATGGATGCTGAAAATTCTAATAAGAAACATGAAGCATTTGGCAAATACAAAGGACGTATAAACAACTATCTTTCTAAAAGAGGATATGATCTTACTAAAGAAAGAGCTGCGTGGGCTGAACGTCTTAAAGCTAAAGGTGTGAAATTATAGTTGGTTAATTATGTATATTAATAATCCCCGGTTTATCTGTACCAACAGATAAACCGGGGATTTTTTGTTTCTGAATTTATTGCCCAATGAACGGTAATTTATTCGCCAATGCTTACTTGTTTATTGCCCAATAAATAAAATTCATTCACCAATGAATTTCAACCATTCCATTTATCTCTGCTAATTGAGTACAAACTTTCTTTTAAAGCGTCCTTTTATCGTATTGTTGTGTATAATTTATTAAAAAGTTAATTCTATAATGGCAAATATAATTAAATCAGGATTTCTGTTGCTTCTCATATTTTTGGCTTCATGCAAAACATCTCGTTCAGATGTTTATCTCTTTACATCTTTCCACGAACCTGCAAACGAAGGCTTGCGCTATCTTTACAGCGAAGATGGCATTCATTGGGATAGTATTGCAGGAGCATGGTTTAAACCGGAATTAGGAGTGCATAAACTGTTACGCGACCCATCTATAGCCCGTACTCCCGATGGTGTTTACCATTTAGTGTGGACTACCAGCTGGAAAGGAGATCTGGGATTTGGTTATGCAGAATCAAAAGATTTGATTCATTGGTCGGACGAGAAAATGATTCCCGTTATGGCTAAAGAACCTACTACAGTAAATGTATGGGCTCCGGAAATTTTTTACGATGATGAAAAGAAAGAATTTGTAGTAGTGTGGGCTTCTTGTGTTCCTAATCGTTTTGAAAGAGGAATTGAAGATGAAGATAATAATCATCGTCTGTATTATATTACAACAAAAGACTTTAAAACAATATCTGAAACAAAATTGTTTTATGATCCGGGATTTAGTGTAATTGATGCTACCATTGTAAAACGTGCAAAGAACGACTATGTTTTGGTACTGAAAGACAATACCCGTGCAATGAGAAACCTGAAAATTGCATTTGCTAAATCTCCAACAGGTCCTTATTCACCGGCATCTGTTCCTTTTACAGAAAGTTTCGTGGAAGGTCCTTCTGTTACTAAAGTTGCTAACGATTATATGATTTATTTTGATGTATACAGAAAGCATATTTACGGAGCAATGAAAACAAATGATTTTATTCATTTTCAGGATAAAACGAATGAAGTAAGTGTTCCCGAAGGACATAAACATGGAACAATTATTAAAGTTCCACGTTCTGAAGTTACTAATCTTTTAAAGGCACGTAAATAACCATACTCTCTTTAATGAGATTCAAAGTCACATAAAGACTTTTGATATAAATACACAGAAAGTAAAATCTTAGCAAAATAGAAATGAATAGACTTACTCAATCAATATGTTCGCTTGCATCAGCTTTTCTTCTGACAACAGTTGGCGCAGCACAGAATAAGATTCATTATACAGGAACAGAACTTTCTAATCCTGCATATCATGATGGTCAGCTTTCTCCGGTAGTAGGGGTACATAACATTCAGGTGATGCGGGCTAACCGCGAGCATCCAAATGTTTCCAATGGTGATGGCTGGACATATAATCACCAACCGATGATGGCTTACTGGCAAGGTAAGTTCTATATGCATTATCTTTCTGATCCGAAAGATGAGCATGTACCATCTTCACGTACTCTTTTAATGACTTCTAAGGATGGCTACAACTGGACAAATCCGGTAGTTCTTTTCCCTCCATATAATGTTCCCGATGGATATACAAAACCAGATTATCCGGGTGTGTCAAAGAATCTGATTGCTATTATGCACCAGCGGGTAGGCTTTTATGTGTCAAAGTCGGGCAAGCTTATAGCAATGGGCTTCTATGGTGTGGCATTAGATAAGAAAGATGATCCGAACGACGGAAATGGCATTGGTCGTGTGGTTAGAGAAATCAAGAAAGATGGTTCTTTCGGACCAATCTATTTCATTCATTACAATCATGCCTTCAACGAATCAAATACCAACTATCCATTCTTCACAAAGAGTAAGGATAAGAAATTTGTAGCAGCTTGTCAGGAAATTCTTGATAATCCGCTTTATCGTATGCAATGGGTAGAGGAGTCCGATCGTAACGATCCTATTATTCCGTTGAAGAAAGAATATAAAGCATTCTGCTATTATCATTTGCCGGATGGCAATATTGCCTGTTTGTGGAAACACGCGCTTACTTCAATCAGTAAGGATGGCGGTAATACCTGGCTTGAACCGGTAGAACGTGCAAAAGGATTTGTAAACAGTAATGCTAAGATCTGGGGACAAAGATTGACAGATGGCACATACGCAACTATTTATAATCCTTCAGAATTCCGCTGGCCGCTTGCTATCTCTACTAGTATTGATGGTTTGGAATATACAACGCTGAATCTTATTCAGGGTGAAATTACTCCAATGCGTTATGGTGGAAATTATAAATCATACGGTCCGCAATATGTTCGCGGTATTCAAGAGGGCAACGGTGTTCCTGCCGATGGTAACCTTTGGGTAGGATATAGCATGAACAAGGAAGATATCTGGGTTTCATCTATTCAGGTTCCTATCCGACAAAATGCCCTGACTCAGGCGGATGATAACTTTGATAAATATAAATCAATCAATGAGCTGACAGAATGGAACATCTATTCTCCAATCTGGGCACCAGTATCAATTGAAAATAAGAACGGAGCCAACTGGCTTACTTTAAAAGATAAAGATCCTTTTGATTTCGCTAAAGTAGAACGTAAGATTCCTGCAACTTCAGAGCTGGAAGTTTCATTCAAGATGATGGCCGATCAGGTTGATAAAGGCACGCTTCAGATAGAATTCCTTGATGAAAACGGTATTGCATGTTCTCGTCTGGACCTTACTCCTGACAGTTTCTTCCGTGCAAAAGGTGGTTCTCGTTTTTCAAATATGATGAAATACGAAGCCGGTAAAGTATATGACGTAAAAGCTCTTCTATCTGTAGCCAATCGTAGTATTACTGTAACTGTTGATGGCAAGAAAGTAGGAGTGCGTATGTTCTTTGCTCCGGTACATTCTATTGAAAGAATAGTATTCCGCACAGGTGCACCTCGTAACTTCCCAACACCGGAAACTCCGGCCGATCAGGATTACGATTTACCAAATGCTGGTGCTGAAGATCCAATGGCTGTATATTATATCAAAGATGTAAAAACAACAGCGGTTAATCCTAAAACTTCAGTTATTCTAAGCTACGATAATTTCAGTCATTACGTTGATTACTTCAACGGAATGGAAGATGAGAATATTGCTCAGGCTATTCCAAATGCTCAAGCAAGCGAATGGATGAAAGAAAATATTCCATTGTTTGAATGCCCTCAGAAGAACTTTGAAGAGATGTACTATTACCGCTGGTGGACACTGCGCAAGCACTTGAAACAAACTCCTGTAGGATATGCATTTACAGAGTTCCTTGTTCCACGTACTTATGCCGATCAGTATAATCTTATAGCTTCGGCTTTCGGTCATCATATTTATGAATCACGTTGGTTACGCGACCAGGAGTATCTTGATCAATATATTCATGTATGGTTCCGTGGAAACGGTGGACAGCCAATGAAGAAACTTGCAACTTTCAGCTCATGGGCTGCCGATGCAATTCTTAACCGTTACAAAGTAAATGGTAATAAAGAATATATGCTCAATATGCTTCCTGACTTGGAAAGCGAATACAAACGTTGGGAAAATACTCATCGCTTATCTTCTGGATTATTCTGGCAGGGAGATGTTCAGGATGGAATGGAAGAATCTATTAGTGGTGGACGAAAGAAGAAATATGCTCGTCCTACTATAAATAGTTATATGTTTGGTAATGCAAAGGCTTTGTCGCAAATGGCTTTGCTTGCCGGAAAGAAAGATGAAGCTGCACTTTATGAACATAAAGCAGATACTATAAAGAATCTGGTTGAGAACAAACTATGGAGCGTGAAACACGGATTCTTTGAAACTTATCGTACCGATTCATTAGCTAATGTACGTGAGGCAATTGGCTATTTACCTTGGTACTTTAATCTTCCGGATGCTAATAAATACGATTTGGCATGGAAGCAAGTTACAGATGAAGGTGGATTCCTTGCACCTTACGGACTTACTACAGCAGAACGTCGTCACCCACTATTCCGTATGGCTGGTTGCTGTAAATGTGAATGGGATGGAGCAATCTGGCCTTTCGCTACAGCTCAGACTATGACTGCAATGGCTAACTTTATGAATAACAACAAACAAACAGTTTTAAGTGATAGTACTTATTTCCATTTGATGGAACTTTATGTTGAATCTCAATATCACCGTGGCCGTCCTTATGTAGGCGAATACCTTGACGAAGTAACAGGAGCATGGTTAAAAGGAGATCAGGAAAGAAGCCGTTATTATAACCATTCTACGTTTAATGATTTGATTATTACCGGAATAGTTGGTCTTCGCCCTCGTACGGATAACACAATAGAAGTGAATCCATTAATTCCTGAAGGAAAATGGAACTGGTTCTGTCTTGACAATGTGTTGTATCATGGTAAGAACATTACTATAATGTGGGATAAAGACGGTAGTAAATACCATCTTGGAAAAGGATTCCGTATATTTGTCAATGGGAAAGAAGTGGCAAAATCAGATCGTTTGAAGAAGATTGTTTGTGAAAATGTATTATAATAATAGCAAAAGCATATCTATGAAGAACCGGATTATCATATTATTTAGTTTGATAATAGCTTTATGTCCTTCTTTTGCAAGAGGGATTGAGGTTACAAAAATGACTTGTGAATTGTCTGAAGCTCCTTTGACAATTGATACTGAACATCCTCGTTTTGGATGGCAAATGCAATCGAAAGTAAACGGAACGCGTCAGTCAGCTTATACAATAGAACTTTATAATGTTGATAATGGAAGAAATGAACTGGTATGGACTTCCGGAAAAGTTATTTCCAATAAAAGTCAGCTGGTTCCTTATTCAGGTTCTAAGAAACTAGAACGTACAACAAAATATGTATGGCGTGTGATGGTTTGGGATGAGAATAATAAACCATCATCATGGAGCAGAAAAGCAGAATTTCGTCTTGCTCCTTCAGCCACTTTCCTTAATGCAAAATGGATTGGATTTATATCACGTGAAAAAGCAAACTTACCTTCGGGAAGACATTTCCATTCTACTGTATTAAAGAAACCGGAGAATAAAGCTTTATGGGCAGCTATCGATTCTGCTTCAAGCAAAAGTGTTTATCTACGTCGCTCGTTTAATGCAGATAAAAAGGTAACTCAGGCTACTGCTTATGTTTGCGGACTGGGGCATTATGAGTTTTCTTTAAATGGAAAGAAGATAGGGGATGGTGAGTTTACCCCGTTGATTAGTGATTATGATAAGACTGTTTACTATAATGTTTACGATGTTACAGCCAACTTAAGGAAAGGTGGCAATGCTATTGGTATATTATTAGGAAATGGTTTCTATAATGTGCAAGGCGGTGGTCGTTACCGTAAGTTGCAGATTAGTTTCGGACCTCCAACATTGTTCTTTAAAATGGTTGTTAGCTATGCAGATGGCACAACAAAAGAGATTCTTTCCGGTGCCGACTGGAAATATTCTTTCAGCCCCATTATATTCAATAGTATTTATGGCGGAGAAGATTATAATGCTTGCCTGGAACAAAAAGGTTGGAATAAACCAGGATTTAATGAAAGTCGCTGGTTTCCAGTAGTTGTTCAAAGTGCTCCCAAAGGGGAACTTCGTCCGCAGCAGGCTCCTTCGGTAAAGATCATGGAGCACTATGGTGTGAAAAGTGTCAATAAGCTTTCTGATAAATATGTGCTGGACATGGGGCAAAACTTGTCTGGTTTTCCTGAAATTACAGTAAATGGTAAAAGAGGAACAACTATCCGCCTTACTGTTGGTGAATCATTGAATCCCGATGGTACTGTCAGCCAAAAAAATACAGGTAGCAAGCATTATTATGAATATACTCTTAAAGGAGAAGGTGATGAATACTGGCATCCTCGTTTCTCTTATTATGGTTTCAGATATATTCAGGTGGAAGGTGCACGTCTCAATGACGATAAAGTAAACAGTAATTTGCCGCTTTTAAAGAAAATACAATCTTGTTTTGTATATAACTCGGCAGAAGAAGTTGGGGAATTTAATTGCTCAAACAAAATATTCAATGATGCTCACCGCATTATTTGTATGGCAATGAGAAGTAACATGCAGGGAGTGTTTACCGATTGCCCACACAGAGAAAAACTTGGCTGGCTGGAAGAAACACATCTTAATGGTCCCGGGTTGTTCTTCAACTATAACCTGACTAAATTCATTCCCAAAGTTATGCAGGATATGTGTGATGCTCAGCACTCAAACGGATTAGTACCTAGCGTTGCGCCAGAGTATGTGGAATTTGAAGGTGATTTTCAGGATTCTCCGGAATGGGGTAGCGCATCCGTAATTCTTCCATGGATGTATTATGACTATTATGGTGATAATTCCCTTATCATAAAATATTATCCAACAATGAAACGTTATGTAGATTATCTGACTTCACGTGCTGAAAATCACATTGTTTCTCACGGACTGGGCGACTGGTATGATTATGATGGCAAGAAAGCCGGATTTTCCCGTAATACTCCAATCCCTTTAGTTGGAACAGCCCACTATTTATGGGACATCCAACTGTTAAGCAAAGCAGCAGCTATGGTTGGCAATAAAGAAGACGAAGCATATTATGCTGATTTGGCTAAGGAAGTTAAAAAGGCATATAACGATAAGTTCTTTAATGCGGCAACTCGCCAATATGGTAATGGTAGTCAGTGTTCCAATGCTCTGCCTCTGTTTTTGGATATTGTAGAACCACAGTATAAAGCTGATGTGTTGGCTAATCTGGTTAAAGATATAAAAGCTCATGGAAACCGTCTAACTACAGGTGATGTTGGTAACCGTTACCTTTTCCAGACACTTGCAAGAAATGGTTTGAATGATGTAATGTATCAGATGAACAATCATGAAGATGCACCGGGATACGGTTTCCAGGTTAAGTTTGGTGCAACAACACTGACCGAACAATGGGATCCGAGAGAAGGAACTTCGTGGAACCATTTTATGATGGGACAAATTGATGAATGGTTCTATGCATGGTTGGCAGGCATTCAGCCTGTACCAAGTGAACCGGGATTCCAGAAGCTGGTAATTGCTCCTCAGGTTGTGGGCGATCTTAAACATGTTTCTGCTTCTTACAATACCCTTTATGGGAAAGTGGCTGTGAACTGGAAAGTTGAAAATGGAGTCTTTACCATGAATGTTGAGGTTCCTGTAAACTGCTCAGCTACAATAATTCTTCCTAATAAGGAAAAACGAGTTATGGAAAGCGGTAAACAAACCTTTACTGTGAATATTTAGTAACTTTATACTTTGAAAACATGAAGATAAAGCATTGTTTTTTGCTTTTTATGATGGTATTTCTTTGCACAAATGTTGTTTTTGCAGAGAGAGTTGATATGCTGAAAGCCGGTGCAAAAGCCGACGGCAAAAAATTAAATACTCTATTAATAAATAAAACAATAGAGAGACTTTCTTCGAATGGGGGAGGTACTCTTTATTTTCCTTCGGGTACTTACCTTACCGGAGCTATAAAGTTAAAGAGCAATATCACTATTGAACTTGAAACGGGTGCTACGTTATTATTCTCAGATAACTTTGATGATTATCTGCCTTTTGTAGATATGAGGTATGAAGGCGTAATGATGAAAAGCTTTTCTCCATTATTTTATGCTGTCGATCAGCATGACATAACCATAAAAGGAGAAGGAACAATCAACGGACAAGGTAAGAAATGGTGGACTGAGTTCTACCGTGTTCTGGTAGATCTTCAAAAAAACGGTGTTCGTGATTTGAATAAATATCAGACAATGTGGGATAATGCCAATAAGGATCTGAATCTATCTAAAGTTACTAACGAAGACTATAAGGAAGTTCTCGATCGTCGCTTTTTCCGTCCTGCATTTATTCAGCCAATCAGATGCAAAAATATTAAAATAGAGGGAATTAGAATTATTAATTCGCCGTTCTGGACTGTTAATCCCGAGTTTTGTGATAACGTTATTGTAAAAGGAATTACCATTGATAATCCTCCTTCTCCAAATACAGATGGAATAAACCCTTCATCCTGCAAAAATGTGCATATCTCCGATTGTCATATATCTGTTGGCGATGATTGTATTACCTTGAAATCTGGCCGTGATTTACAAGCACGCCAGTTAGGAGTTCCTTGCGAGAATATCACAATAACAAACTGCACAATGCTTTCGGGACACGGAGGTGTTGTTATTGGCAGTGAAATGAGTGGAGATGTTCGTAAAGTTACTATTTCAAATTGTGTGTTTGATGGAACAGACAGAGGTATCCGCATCAAATCTTCTCGTGGACGTGGAGGTATTGTAGAAGAGATACGTGTTGATAACATAGTAATGAAGAACATAAAAACAGAAGCCATTGTGCTTAATCTGTTCTACAGTAATATGCCTAAAGAACCTGTATCAGATCGTACTCCGATTTTCCGTAATATTCATATATCAAATCTTACCGGAACACAGGTTAATAGTGCTGTGAAAATACTTGGTATTGAAGAAATGCCTATAACAGATGTTACGCTTAACAATATCAATATCCAGTCCAATACCGGACTTGAAGCTGATATGGTTAAGAATCTGGTATTGAATAATGTTCGTATTGATTCAAAAATGGGTGCACCATTCAAAATCTCTAATTCAGAAAATCTGGAAATAAATAGTATAAAGAGTCTGACTCCTAATGCAGATTCGCCCGTTATTAAACTTACAGATTCAAAAGAATCACTTATTCAGGGATGTTTCCCTGTATCAGGCAGTCGCTCATTCCTTCTTTTAGGCGGTAATAACAAAGGCACTGTACTTATGAATAATTGTTTTAACAGATTGCCTTTGATTATGGATAAAGAGAGTACATTTACCAAAGAAGATCTTACAATTAAAGAATAAACCATTCTTTTAATTAAACGATATAATTACATGAATATAAAAGCTATTATATTATCTACAGCATTGGTGCTTTCTGGAAGCACTCTTTTTGCTCAGCAGGATTCAGACCATAAATATCAACGACCATTGAAAGATGTTTTAATGGAAATTTCAAAGCGCTTTAATGTACGCCTGAAATGGACTGAAGTTGTGGTTGACGGTAAGATGCTTGATTATGCAGATTCCCGTATTCGTCCTTATTCCGTTGAAGAAAGTCTGAACAACGTGCTTGTTCCTTTCGACTACAAGTTCGTGAAACAGGGAGATAATCTTTATAAGATAAAGAATTACGAGTATGCCCGTCGTACTGATGAAGACGGAGTAAAAATGATTAAGTATCTTAATTCTCTTTACTCTGATTCGGTTCAATGGAACAAAAGAAAAGAATGTTTGCGCAAAGAGATCAGAGAACGTTTGGGCATTGATCCTCTTCTAAAGGCAAGAGTTAATGCTAAGCCGGTAATCTCAAAGGAAAGAATCTATAGCGGATATACTGTACAGAACTTCTCATTAGAAACTCTGCCAGGATTGTATGTCTGCGGATCAATCTATAAACCTTTAATAAAGGGTAAGTTCCCATTAATTATTTGTCCAAATGGACATTTCCTTGATGGACGATATCGCAAGGACCAACAACAACGCATGGCTACTTTGGCTAGAATGGGAGCTATTTGTGTGGATTATGATCTATTTGCATGGGGCGAGTCTATGCTACAGTTCCCGGAAGAAGCACATCACAAAAGCGCTGCTCAGGTTATTCAGGCTTTGAATGGAATTAGTATTCTCGATTTTATGTATAACCGTAAAGATGTTGATAAGAAAAGAATTGGTGTAAATGGTGGTTCTGGCGGAGGTTCTCAAACAGTACTTCTTTCTGTTATTGATCAGAGATACACTGCCCTTTGCCCAGTTGTAAGTTTGTCGTCTCACTTTGACGGTGGATGTCCTTGTGAAAGCGGATTACCAGTCTTCTATTCTTGCGGAGGAACTGTTGCTGCTGAACTTGCCGCTACAAATGCTCCGAAGCCAATGTTGATTGTATCCGACGGACAAGACTGGACCAGTACTGTTCCAACTCTTGAATTTCCATATATCAAACGCATTTATGACTTTTACGGTTCAGCAGATAAAGTAACAAACGTTCACCTACCAGCCGAAGGACACGATTTTGGTCCAAATAAAAGAAACGCTGTTTATAATTTCTTTGCCGATGCATTCAATTTGAAGAAACAAATGCTTGATGAGAGCAAAGTAACAATAGAACCGAAAGAGAACATGTATAGCTTTGGAGACAAAGGAGAAAAGCTTCCAAAGAATGCTATGCGCTCTTTTGAAGAACTGGAAAAACTTCTGAATACACTGAAGTAATCTCTTTTTCTTCATTAAATAACCAACAACAAATGAATCGTAAAAATACATATTTCAGTCGTCACCGATTTCTTATCCTGATTTCATCTCTGTTTCTGTCTCTTTATGCAGAAGCGGCAGGATATAAATTGTGGTATGATAAACCGGCTTCTGTATGGACTGAAGCTTTGCCTTTAGGAAATGGTCGTTTAGGTGCAATGGTTTACGGAACTCCTTCTGTAGAGCAGATTCAGCTGAACGAAGAAACAATATGGGCAGGCCGTCCTAATAACAATGCAAATCCGGAAGCTTTGCAATATATACCAAAAGTCAGAGAACTGGTCTTTGCCGGTAAATATCTGGAAGCTCAGACATTGGCTACTGAAAAAGTAATGGCAAATACAAACTCCGGTATGCCATATCAAACATTTGGAGATTTGCGCATTGCTTTCCCTGGACATTCACGTTATACAGATTATTACAGAGAACTAAGTCTCGATTCTGCCCGTGCACTTGTTTCCTATAAAGTGGATGGCGTTCGCTATAAAAGAGAGATGATAACTTCATTTCCTGACCAGGTTATAATGATTCGCTTATCTGCCGATGCTGCAAAGAAAATAACTTTTAATGCATTCTTTACTTCTCCTCATCAGGATGTTGTTGTAGATACCGAAGGAAACAGTGTAACCCTTTCGGGTGTCTCTTCATGGCATGAAGGATTAAAAGGAAAAGTAGAGTTTCAGGGTAGATTGACAGTTGAGGCTGTTAATGGAAAAGTACAGTATAAAGACGGAACTGTAACTGTTGAAGGTGCCGATGAAGCTACTTTGTATGTTTCAATAGGAACTAATTTTGTTAATTACAAAGATATATCCGGTAATTCTGCAGAGCGTGCAAAGAGTTTTCTTGAGAAGGCACTGACCAGAGATTATGCAACATCGTTCAAAGAACATGTTTCTATCTTTAAAAAATACATGGACAGGGTTTCTCTTTATCTTGGAGATAACAAACAAGATGGGATAACAACCGATAAGAGAATAGAAAACTTTGCACAGACAAATGATGCTCATTTGGTGGCAACTTATTTTCAATTCGGACGTTACCTGTTGATCTCATCTTCACAACCAGGCGGACAACCTGCTAATCTTCAGGGAATCTGGAACGATAAACTATTGCCTTCATGGGATAGCAAGTATACTTGCAATATCAATGTTGAAATGAACTACTGGCCATCGGAAGTGGCTAACCTCACAGAACTGAATGAACCATTGTTTAACATGGTAAAGGAAGTTTCGGAAAGTGGTAAGGAAACTGCTAAAGTAATGTATGGTGCCGACGGATGGGTTTTGCATCATAATACAGATATATGGAGAGTAACAGGTGCTTTGGATAAAGCGCCTTCGGGTATGTGGCCTTCTGGTGGAGCATGGTTATGTCGCCATCTTTGGGAGCACTATCTGTATACCGGAGATATAAAGTTTCTGAAAGAGATATATCCAATAATGAAAGGTGCAGCACTTTTCTTTGACCAGACTATGGTTAAGGAACCATCCCATAACTGGTTGGTTGTTTGTCCTTCAAACTCTCCTGAAAATGTTCATGCCGGAAGTAATGGAGAAGCAACTACTGCCGCAGGTTGTACAATGGATAATCAATTAATATTTGATCTTTGGAATGAAATTATTTCAGCTTCACGCTTACTGGGTGTTGATACTGATTTCGCATCTCATCTGAAACAAAGACTGAATGAAATGGCACCAATGCAAGTTGGCCGTTGGGGACAATTACAGGAATGGATGAACGATTGGGATGATCCGCAGGATATTCATCGTCATGTGTCACATCTTTACGGATTATTTCCAAGTAATCAGATATCTCCTTACCGCACTCCTGAATTATTTGAGGCAGCCCGCACATCATTGATACATCGTGGCGATCCTTCTACAGGTTGGTCAATGGGATGGAAGGTTTGTTTATGGGCACGTTTGCTGGATGGTGATCATGCATATAAGCTAATTACTAACCAACTTTCATTGGTTCGCAACGAAAAGAAGAAGGGTGGTACTTATCCAAACTTGTTCGATGCTCATCCACCTTTCCAGATTGATGGAAACTTTGGTTGTGCAGCCGGAATTGCAGAGATGTTGATGCAGAGTTACGACGGTTTCATTTATCTACTCCCGGCGTTACCTTCATTATGGAAAGAAGGGCACATAAACGGACTGATTGCCCGCGGTGGATTTGAATTGAATATCAGTTGGAAAAACGGAGAAGTTGATCGTGTTGTTATAAAGTCTCGTCTTGGAGGAAATTGCCGCTTGCGCTCACTGACTCCGCTTAAAGGAAACGGTCTGTCGAAAGCCAAAGGTGAAAACACGAATGCACTTTATGCAATACCTACTGTATCTAAACCATTGGTTCACGATCCTTCGAAACTGGCAGGAATAAGCATAAAGAACACTTTCTTGTATGATTTGAAAACAAAAGCAGGAAAAGAATACATAATCTATAAAAAATAAAGAATAATGATGAAAAGAAACAAGATCATTGCATTGGCATGTTTGTTCCTTTTAGGAGTTTCTGGCACTATGAAAGCACAGAAAAGCGAACCTAAAACTTACATCCCATGGGCTAATGGAAAGTTGGTTGTTGATGAAAGCGGACGTTATCTGAAACAGGCTAATGGTGCTCCGTTCTTCTGGTTAGGTGATACAGGCTGGCTTATGCCTGCACGTCTTGATCGTGATGAAGTGGAATATTATCTTGAACAATGCAGCAAGAAAGGCTTTAATATGGTTCAGATTATGTTAATGCATACTATTCCTGAAATCAATACTTATGGTCAATGGGCTTTACCTGATGGATTTAATTTTAAGAACATCGATAAAAAAGGTGTTTACGGATATTGGGACCATATAGATTATATTGTTCGTACCGCTGAGAAGAAAGGTATTTATATTGGTATGGTGTGTCTTTGGGGAACTCCTGTTCAGAAAGGACTGGTAACAGAAAAAGAAGCGCAGGTTTATGGTAAATTCCTGGCGGATCGCTATAAGAATAATCCTAATATTGTTTGGTTTATCGGAGGAGATATTCGTGGTGATGTGAAGCCAACTGTATGGAATACACTTGCCAATTCTATAAAAACTAATGATGAAAATCACCTGATGACTTTCCACCCAAGAGGAAGAACAACTTCTGCCGTTTGGTTTAATAATGAAAAGTGGTTAGATTTTAATATGTTCCAGTCAGGTCACCGTCGTTACGGTCAACGATTTGGCGATGGAGATTATACCATTCAGGAAAATACAGAAGAAGATAACTGGCGTTATGTAGAAAAGAGCTTTGCTATGAAGCCTTTGAAACCAACTATTGATGGTGAACCTGTTTACGAAGAAATTCCTCAGGGATTGCATGATACCACACAACCTTTATGGAATGCTAATGATATTCGTCGTTATGCATACTGGTCGGTTTTTGCCGGTTCATTCGGACATACTTACGGACATAATTCTATTATGCAGATGTTGAAGAATGGAGTAGGGGGAGCTTACGGTGCTACAAAACCATGGTATGATGCATTGAAAGATCCAGGAATGAACCAGATGAAATATTTGAAAAACCTGATGCTTACTTTACCATACTTTGATAGAGTGCCAGATCAGACTGTTATTGCAGGTACTAATGGCGAACTTTACGAAAGAGTGATTGCAACTCGTGGAAATGATTACCTTATGGCTTACAACTATACTAATCGCCCAGTACAGATAGATCTTACAAAGATTTCGGGTGCAAAGAAGAAAGTATGGTGGTACAATCCTTCAAACGGAGAATTGCAGTATGCAGGTGAGTTTGATAATAAAGTAACTGAATTTATTGAAGATAGCGGTTACCGTGCCGGAAACGATCGCGTGCTTATTGCTGTCGATTCTTCTAAGGATTATATTAAGCAGGATTGGACATCTCTTCCAGATGCACAACAAAAGTGGAATAAATAATAAATAACCAGATAACAATGCCGAAGAAAAGAATCTTATTATTGCTCGTTTGTCTGCTTTCTCTGAAAGTAGCGGCTTTTGCAGGGGTTAGCATTAACAATCTGCGTTGTGAAATGCTGAATAATCCAGTAGGAATTGATACAGAATCTCCTCGTGTTAGTTGGCGTATTTCTTCTTCTGATAGAGGAGTAACTCAGCTTTCTTATCAGATATTGGTAGCTTCTTCCATGCAAAAACTAAATGCAGGTGAGGGAGATGTATGGAACTCCGGCATTGTTAAGTCTTCCCAGTCTCAATGGGTGAGTTATGCCGGACAGTCCTTAAAAAGTAATGGCCATTATTTTTGGAAAGTAAAGGTAACAACAAACACAGGAGAATCTTCCTGGAGTGAACCTGCTCAATGGAGTATGGGATTACTTTCACAGAATGACTGGAAAGCTCAGTGGATTGGTTTGGATAAACTGATGCCATGGGATTCTGATACTCAGTTTTCACGCATGTCTGCCCGTTATCTTCGTAAGGAGTTTACTCCAAAGAAGAAAATAGCTCATGCCACTGTTCATATCTCTGGTTTAGGATTATATGAATTGTATATAAATGGTCAGAAAGTTGGCGATCGTGTTCTTGCACCTGCACCAACCGATTACAGAAAGACTACTCTTTATAATAGTTACGACGTTACAGCTTTATTGAAAGATAAGGCAAACGCTATGGGTGTTACTCTTGGTAACGGACGTTTCTATACCATGCGTCAGAATTTCAAGAACTATAAAATTCCTACATTTGGTTTTCCAAAAGTACGTTTGGTACTTATAATGGAATATACCGACGGATCAAAAGATGTAGTTGGAAGTGATACTTCATGGAAAATTAATGCCGATGGTCCGATTCGCAGCAATAACGAATATGACGGCGAGGTGTATGATGCCCGCAAAGAGCTTGGAAACTGGACAGAACCGGGATTCAATGATTCTTCATGGGAATCGGCACAGCGTGTAACCCTTCCTTCGGGAACACTTCGTGCTGAAATGACTGCAGGAATGAAGGTTGTGGATAAAATCCATCCTGTTTCTATCACAGAACTTCCCGGCAAGAAATATATTCTCGACATGGGACAAAATATGGCCGGATGGTTAAGAATAAAAGTGAAAGGTGATGCCGGTGATACTATCCGCCTTCGTTTTGCTGAAGTTCTTCAGAATAATGGCGAACTTTATATGGAGCCTCTCAGAGATGCAAAGGTTACTAATCTTTATATCCTGAAAGGACAAGGAACAGAAGAGTGGGCACCTAAATTTGTATATAATGGTTTCCGCTATGTAGAGATAACCGGATACAAATACAAACCTTCATTAGATCAGTTTGTTGGTGAAGTTGTTAATGATGAAATGGAAACACTAGGCTCATTCAGCTGTACTGATCCTATCATTAATCATATATACAAAAATGCTTTCTGGGGAATTCGTAGCAATTACAAAGGAATGCCTGTTGACTGTCCGCAGAGAAACGAACGTCAGCCTTGGTTGGGCGACCGCGCTGTAGGCTCTCTTGGCGAAAGCTTTGTAATGGAAAACGGACAGCTTTACAGTAAGTGGATGGACGATATTCGCGATGCGCAACGTGAAGATGGTTGTATTCCGGATGTGGCACCTTCTTATCTGAACTATTACACAGATAATATAACATGGCCTTCCGTATTCCTTTTATCATCTGATATGGTTTATTCACAGTTTGGAAATGTGCAACCTATCGTGAAGAACTATGATGCTATGAAGAAATGGATGGATCACATGAAGAAGGAGTACCTTAGAGAGGGTATTATGACTCGTGATGAATATGGCGACTGGTGTGTTCCACCTGAATCTCCTGAATTGATTCACTCAAAAGACCCGAAGCGTCAGACAGATGGCCTGTTGGTTTCTACAGCTTATTACTATAAAATGCTTGCTTTGATGAGTAAGTTTGCAACATTGCAGAATAAAACTGAAGATGCAAAAGAGTTTGATGCAATTGCTGCTAATGTAAAAGATGCCTTCAACAAGAAATATTTCAATACCGATAGCTTGTTCTACGGAAATAACTCGGCAACATCCAACTTACTTCCATTAGCATTTGGCATGGTTCCCGATAATATGGTAGAAAAAGTAAGCAAGCAGATTGTTGATAAAGTTATGGTTGGAAGCAATGGACATATCTGTACCGGATTAGTCGGTTCGCAATGGATTATGCGCGAATTGTGCAAGATGGGACGTGCTGATGTGGCATATCTGTTGGCTTCTAACGATACATACCCAAGCTGGGGATATATGGTTAAAAAGGGAGCGACTACAATTTGGGAATTATGGAACGGTGATACTGCCGGACCAAAGATGAACTCAAAGAATCACGTAATGCTTCTTGGCGATTTAATTCCATTCTTCTACGAGAATATGGCCGGAATCAAAACTGATGAAAAGGAAGCAGGATTTAAGAAGATTATCATGAAGCCTAATTTCGAGATTCAGGATTTGAGTGATGTCGATGCTTCTTATATGACTCCTTACGGAAAAGTGGTGAGCAAGTGGAAAAAGAATCTGAAACATCTGGATTGGAATATCACTATTCCTGCCAATGCAACTGCCATAGTTTATTTACCTTCGGATAAATCAATGATAAAAGAGGGTGGTATTCCTGTTGCGAAAGCAAAAGGTGTGAAATATCTTGGTAAAGAAGGTAATCTTACCCGCTGGGAAGTTGGTTCGGGCGATTATTCATTCAGTGTTGATATGAATGTAGGTCTAGGCGCATGGAGAAAAGGAATTGTTGAGGATGAGTTTCTTTACGAAAAAGCTTCTTTCCCATCAGCACATGCTGCAACAATTGCCGATACTCCAACCGGACTTGTTGCTTCATTCTTTGGAGGAACAAAGGAAGGAAATCCTGATGTTTGCATCTGGGTATGCAGAAAAACAGCCGAAGGATGGACTGCTCCTCAAAAGGTTGCTGATGGTATAATGAGTGATACTTTGCGTAAGGCATGCTATAACCCGGTACTTTTTCAGGTACCTGGTGGCGAACTCTTATTATTCTTTAAGATTGGAAAGAATGTAGGCGACTGGACCGGTTACCTTATTCGTTCTTACGATGGAGGAAAAACATGGACACAACGTGAAGAGTTACCAAAGAACATTCTGGGACCGATTAAAAACAAACCTGTAATGATAGGTAATAAGTTAGTTTGCCCAACAAGTACTGAAAACAATGGCTGGAAGGTTCACTTTGAGTTTACAGGAGATAAAGGTAAAACATGGAGTGAAACACAACCTATCAATGATGGAAAAACTATCAATGCCATTCAACCAAGTATCTTATTCCATAAAGACGGATCGTTACAGATTCTTTGCCGTACCCGCAACAGTGCAATAGCCGAAGCGTGGTCGAAAGATGGTGGCGAAACCTGGAGTGAAATGAAGCTGATCGATCTTCCTAACAATAACTCGGGTACAGATGCGGTAACATTGAAAGATGGCCGCCAAGCGTTGATTTATAACCATGTTAAAACACCAGAAGGAGCAAAGAAAGGTGCACGTACGCCACTTAACATTGCCGTATCAAAAGACGGAAAGAAATGGTTTGCTTCACTCATTCTTGAAGATTCACCTATTGGTCAATACTCTTATCCTTCAATAATACAAGGTAACGACGGTTATATTCATGCTATTTATACCTGGAGACGCCAGCGTATTAAATACATGAAGATTGATCCTAAGCAGTTAAAAGAAGTGCCTATTGTTAACGGACAATGGCCTGATTTGAAAAAGTAGTCTTGTTTGTTAAATCCTTTTTGCGTAAAAGGAACGAATATAAGCATTAAGGCATCGCTCAAATAATTTTTGAACGATGTCTTAATGCTTTTTTTAATGGACATAATCTTGTTTTATAAATCCAGAAACCGAGTACAACTGGTTAAACGCCCCGTCATGTTAATACAACAGTAAGTATGTGAAAATATACTATTGTTGAAAATAAAACATAAATGTTTTACCAGTAGTTATTAACTAACAAAAGAATGAAAAACAAGAAAGAAAAAGTGTGTCCACCAATGGACGTCTTGGGTTATCGTTTTAGACGTACCCATTTGGTTTTTGGACTATCGGCAGTTCTATGTATGTCTGCATTGCCTTCAACTTATGCAGGAAATTCGCAAAATAGTGTGAGCTCGCTTCAGACTATTACACAAGCTAAAACAATCAAAGGAAAAGTAGTTGATGAGAAAACAGGAGAAACACTGACAGGGGTTTCTGTATTAGTAAAAGGTACTACAGTAGGTGCTATTACTGATATCGATGGAAACTTTACCTTGAACTTACCCTCCGGCAAGAATCTTATAGCATTAACCTACATTGGTTATAAAGCTATGACTGTTACAGTAGGTAACGGTAAGGATTTGGAGATTAAGATGGAACCGGTTACACAAAGCCTTGATGAGGTTGTAGTAATTGGTTATGGAACAATGAAAAAGCGTGATTTAACCGGAGCTATTACTTCCATAAAGTCGGCTGATATTACAGTTGCTCCAACAAGTAACGCTATGGAAGCATTACAAGGTAAGGTTGCCGGTTTGGATATTGTTAAGTCATCCGGTCAGGCAGGTGCTGACGTTAATATTCAGTTGCGTGGTACCCGTTCAATTTATGGAGATAACTCTCCCTTATTTATTATCGACGGTATTGCAGGAAGTTACAATCAGATAAATCCTTCAGATATCGAATCTATTGAGGTGCTAAAAGATGCATCATCAACAGCTATTTATGGTTCTGCTGGTGCAAATGGTGTTGTTATAATCACTACAAAGAAAGGTGTTCAGGGTAAAACTACAGTAAATCTTGATGCTTATGTCGGAGTATCCGGTTTTGCAAAATATCCATCGGGAATGACTGGTGATGAGTATATGAATCTTAAAAGAGAAGCATATAGAGGAGCACATGGTTCTTATCCTGAGTTTACCTCATCCATTTTTACAGATCCTAAAGTGCAGAGTGCTTATGATAATGGACAATGGATTGATTTCGTAGACGAAGTGATAGGTAAAGCATCAATCAATCAGAATTATAATTTATCAATAACCGGAGGTACTGATAAGACTCAGGTATTTGCATCTATAAATTATAATGATGAGCAAGGCTTGCTTAAAGGTGATGATCGTTTACGTTATGGTTTGAGACTTAATCTGGATCAAAAGCTTTCTAGCTGGGCAAAGGCAGGATTCAATACAAACATTACATATACAGATCAGAATAAACGTAACCAAAGTGTGTTTGTCAATGCGTTGACTTTTGTTCCACTTGGAGAGGCATATAAAGAAGATGGCTCAATCAATCCGGAATATCTTACAGGTCAGCAAAACCCTATGTCGGATGAAATTGATGGTCAATTCGTAAATAATACCAGAGGTACAAACATTACTGCAAACGGAACTTTGGAACTTACTCCGGTAAAAGGAGTTACTTTCAAATCAGTATTGGGAACAACCATTAATAATTCACGTACAGGTATGTTCTTTGGTCCACTGTCTATAGCTAATATTACAGCTGGTTATAACAAACCTTTGGCTTCTATTGCCAACAATGCTACTTACGGTTATAAATGGGAGAACATCTTAAACTATAACTTTAAAATAGCAAAAGATCATGAATTTGGGTTGACAGGTGTTACTTCATGGTCTAAAAACCAAACAGAATATACTTATGCTGCAGCTCAGGGACAACAATTAACCAGTCAGTCTTTCTGGAAACTGTCAGCTGGAACACAGAAACAAAGTCTGGATTCCGATTTTAAACAAACACAGTCTATGTCTTATGCTGCACGTTTGAACTACAACTTCAAAGGACGTTATATCGTTACTTTGTCTAATCGTTGGGATGGTGTATCTCATTTAGCAGTAGGCAGTAAGTGGGATTCATTCCCTGCAGCAGCTTTTGCATGGCGTATCAGCGACGAGTCTTTCATGGAAAAAAGCCAGGACTGGTTGTCTAACCTGAAATTAAGAATTGGTTACGGTATTACAGGTAACTCTGGTGGTATGGGAGCTTATTCTTCTAACACAGCAGTATATACATTCCTTAATCCGGTAGTATTTGGATCTAAGGCATATCCAGTTGTACAGTTTAGCGCACCTTACGGTAACCCATCAATTGGCTGGGAAAAATCATATAATACAAACATTGGTGTTGATGCAAGCTTCATGAACGGACGTATTAATCTTGCTGTTGACTTGTCTAACACAAATACAAAAGGTTTGTTGTTTAAACGTACTTTGCCTATTACCGCTGGTGTTACAATGTGGGGCTCTCCAATCAATACATGGCAGAATATTGGTGAAACCAATAACAAGAACCTTGAAGTGATGCTTAATACACAGAATATCGTTACAAAGGATTTCACATGGTCTACTGTTACTACTTTAACAGTTAACAAAGAAAAGATTGTGAAGTTACCTGACGGAGATATTATTGCAGAATCTTTATTCAAAGGAAAACCAATCAGAGCATTCTATAATTATAAATACTTAGGAATATGGTCTGAAGCAGAAACCGATGAGGCTAAATTGTATGGTTGTGTTCCGGGAGATATTAAACTGGCTACCAATCCTATCATAACTAAAGATGCTAACGGAAACGATGTTAGTGATAACGGTGTTCATAAATACAGCGAAAAAGATAAGATGTATTTAGGTTCAAAGAATCCTGACTGGTACTTAGGTTTCCAGAATAACTTTACATACCGTAATTTCGATGCTAGCATTTTTATGATGGCTCGTTGCGGACAGATGTTACAGAGCGATTTGATAACAAGATACAATCCAACTACAAGTCTTGAGAATTCTCCTTCAGGCATTAGTTACTGGACTCCTGAGAACCAGGGCGCATATTTGCCTCGTCCGGGAATTCACAGTTCAACATCACAGTATTATGGCTGGGGTTCTTTAGCTCTGAGAGATGGTTCTTTTATCAAGATTAAGAATATTACATTAGGTTATACTTTACCAAAATCTCTATTGAAGAGTGCACACATGGAGAAACTTCGCGTATATGCAACAGCATATAACCCATTCATTTTTGCATTCGACAAACAAATGAAAGGACAGGATCCTGAACGTGAAGGATCTGACAACTTCCCTTTGACAAAAGAATTTGTATTCGGTGTAAATGTAACATTCTAAAATTAAGTAAAACATGAAATTCAATAAGCTTAATAAATATAATAAAATCTTGCTGTCAACTATCCTTGCGGCAAGTATGGGGGTCTCATCTTGTTCTTTAGATGAAGTAAACCCTTCTGGTTCTACCATGAATATTCTGATATCTCAGAAAGCAGGTTACCAACAGGCTATCAATAACTGTTATTTCAGTCTTCAACGTTATTTCTACGGTAAAAACGGAATGATGTTCCTTACTGAAGCAGGAACCGACCTTTGGACTTCCCGTCAGAATGCAAAAACCTACGAAGGTTATTTCAAATATGGTCAGGGAGCACAGATCTCATTAAATAATGCAAAAGATCAGTGGAATGGTGCTTATGATGGTATTGGAGCATGTAATCTGTGTATTGAAAGCGTAGACAACGTAACAGACTTTGCCAGTACAGATGAAAAGAATGCTTTAGTAGCAGAAGCTCATTATATGAGAGCACTTTACTACTATTTTCTGGTAGAACAGTTTGGTGCTGTAACTTTGAACACAACGTTACCTACCGGGGTAGATTTGTCTCCAACAAAAACTGAACCGCTTGAAATATATAAAACAACCATTATCCCTGATCTTGAGTTTGCTGCTAAGTGGCTTCCAATATCTCGTCCGGGCGAAGAAGGAAGAGCATTGCGTAAATCTGCAATGGGACTTTTGGCAAAAGCTTGCTTACAGACAAAAGAATATGGTTCAACAGAGTTCATTCAAAAAGCGCTTGATACCAGTAAAGAGTTGATAGCCGACTGTGAATCAGGTGGTGCAAAGTATGCTACTTATATGTATCCTACCATTAATCAGGTATTTGCAAATGCAAACAATCTGGAGAATAAGGAATCATTATATTCTGTAGCTTTCTCACAGGCCGGAGGTAGTACAAACTTGTGGCAACACAATCAGGATTACCAGTTATTCTATGGAAATGTAGCCAAATTCCCAGCTATTCTTTACAAAGGACACGAAACAGAAATAGGACGTTATTCTGATGGTTTGTTTATGCCTTCTAAATATTTGCTGGATGTATTTGTTAATAAAGATAATACTCTAGACCCTCGTTATGCTGTATTCTTCCAGACAGAATGGACTGCAAACAATGCATATCAGTGGTCGGCAGATAACCTGAAGATGTACGACCGTACATCAAGTGTTACTTCTTCATCAAAAGTGAATGTAGGCGACGTGGCTATTAAAATTGTTCGTCCTCAGGAAGCTGCATACAGTAATCTTGTATCAAATAAACTAAATGTTCCTTACCTGGTTATTGATTACAAAGATTTGTATAACGATGATATGACAGTGAAGATGACGTATACTCGTCTGAACGATGGATCAACAGTTGAGAATCCGTTCTACTTCTTCTATCCATCACTCAACAAATTCAACTCAAGCAACTTTACTGTAATCAGTGCTTCAAAGAACCGTTTCGCATGTGATGCTTCGGCAATAACAATGCGTATGGCTGAAATATACCTGATAGCAGCCGAAGCTGATTTGTATCTCAATGCAGGTTCGGGATCTGCAGCATATATCAATAAAGTACGTAAAAGAGCCGGAGCTACCGATATTCAAGGTAGTGTTACTATTCAGACAATCCTTGATGAACGTGCAAGAGAGTTGGCCGGAGAGTATACTCGTTTCTATGATTTGAAGCGTACAGGTAAGTTGAGTAAGGCTTATCTTACTGAGACAAATCCAGATGTTGGAGCTTATTTCAATGACGATTACTATAAAGTTCGTCCAATTCCACAATCATTTACTGATGTGATAAAGAATGGCGCTGAATATCAGAATCCTGGATACTAGGATTATCTGAGAATTAAATTGAAAAAGTCCGGGTCTTGTGGATTAGACCTGGACTTTTTTTATATATCCAAATGCAAGGAAATGATAGTTGTTTGTTGCAGTTTTCCATAACAATAACTTGTATTCGTGAAATTCCTCTCATTTTTCTACAATGCTGAAAACTCAAAAATTGTTCTTCTTTGTAATCGGAACCGATTAAAATTCAAATTACTGAATAAAATTTGGCCAAATTACTGAATGAAACATAGCCAAATTACTGAATTATTTGAAGCCAAATTACTGAAATACGAAATAAGTGTTTATCTTTGTCTTTGTAAATCAAAGTATTGCAGTAATGGCAGAAGATAAATATAAACCAAGAGTTATAGACTCACTCCTAAGTAGAAAGATACGAGGTAAAGGAGCTGTCTTGATAGAAGGTGCAAAATGGTGTGGCAAGACCTCTACGGCGGAGCAACAAGCTAAAAGCGTTATTTATATGTCAGACCCTAAGTTTCGAGAGCAATATAGCCTCTTTGTAGATACCAATCCTGAGATGATTCTCAATGGTGAGACACCTAGGCTGATTGATGAATGGCAACAAACACCTAAACTTTGGGATCAAATTCGTTTTGAGGTTGACCACCGAAAAGGAGTGGGACACTTTATTCTTACTGGTTCTGCGGTTCCAGCCAAACGTGATGAGATTTTCCATACCGGTACAGGGCGTTTTGCTTGGCTTACTATGCGACCTATGAGTCTTTGGGAATCGGGCGATTCCAATGGCAAGGTGAGCTTGCGAGAGTTATTTAATACACCAGAAAATATAGCTGCCACTTGTGATACAGACTTATTAAAAGTAGCTTTTCTTACTTGTCGTGGCGGTTGGCCTCAAGCAGCTTTGATGAGTGATGATGAAGAAATTGCATTAGATCAGGCTATTGACTATTATGATGCCGTTGTCAATTCCGACATTCAGCGAGTGGATGATGTAAACAGAGATCCAGAACGGGTAAAGAGATTGATGCGTTCTTATGCTCGCTATCAAGGAAGTCAAACTTCTTTTGCTGAGATTTGCAAAGATATGGAAGCTAATGAAAAAAGTGGACTAGACGAAAATACGATCAGCTCTTATTTGAATGCCCTTCGGAAGATTTTCGTGGTAGAAGATATGCATGCATGGAATCCCAATTTGCGTTCCAAAACAGCTATTCGCTTTACCGATACACGTTATTTTGTTGACCCATCTATAGCCACGGCTGCCCTAGGATTGGGTCCAAAAGATTTGATGAACGACTTGGAAACATTCGGTTTGTTGTTTGAAACGCTATGTGTCCGCGACCTACGTGTCTTTTCGCAGGTGCTTGATGGCGAAGTTTTCCATTATCGGGATAAGACGGGATTGGAATGTGATGCCGTAGTTCATCTTCGCAATGGTTCTTATGGTCTTATCGAGATAAAACTTGGTGGAGACCGATTGATCGAAGAGGGCTCAAAGACATTGAATGCACTTGCTACAAAAATTGATACTACAAGGATGAAGAACCCTGCGTTTCTAATGATACTGACAGCGACAGGTAGCTTTGCTTACCGCAGAAAAGATGGTGTGTACGTTGTCCCTATAGGTTGTTTGAAAGATTAATAGTGAGTGTACGAAATAACACTTTAGAATCTATCATGTGGGAACATCTATCCAAACCGGTAAAATACATCTAAAATAAATCTGCGGAAAAATACCCCCTGTTTTTTGTTATTATAGGGGGTGAAACTAATTTTTCCGCAGCTTATAATCAGGTGTTTAACTCGAAAAGTAAAACGTATTGTCAAAAGATAACCTTATAAGTTGTCTCTCAAAACTAGAAAGTCGAGTTAAAAAGTGTTTAATCTCTCTTTTTCAGTATTTTAAACTTCTCAATATCGTGCTTTCGTACCCTTTCTACTTCAAACCAGCGATTAATTTCGGTGCTTGTCACACCACTATTTACAAATACGCCCTGTCTTTTATACACTTGCGTAAGTATCACTTTTATTTCATTCCTTGAATAGTGACCGCCTATTTCAAACTGCTGGTGAACAGCATTTCGCATGGCGAAGGATTTCTTTATTGCATGCTCGTTCTGTTTATTGATGGAGCGCTCCATTGCCTTTACATTGAAATCCAGCTTCTCGCGGATAAACTTGCTGCCCAGTTTCTCGTAACAAGAGTAAAGAGTCTGATCGTCTTTGCCTGTTATCAGTCTCGAAAGCAGGTGCTGATATTTCTTTTGTGCCTTTTCATTAGGATTCATTCGTAATTTCTCCAACGCTTCAAAACGTAATAGGAGCACTGCCATGCGTCCTTTTCGGGTTCGCTGGCGATGCAGAGCCAATCGGTCATCATCACTGAATAAATGCTGCTGAGGCTCATGCTCTATATTAAAGAAACCGGATGCACGATAAGCCTCATATAAATTAGTGGGATAGGTGTAGAGCGATTTCACAAGCTCGGCCTCGTATAAGTTGCTGACAAGGAACGGATCGGGTTTACCGGCATTGTCTAAATAGGGTAGAAAACTGTTGTTACCAAGTGCTTCCCTTAACAAAGTCCGCTTACCATCATTCGTGGTTTGTTTCAGCAGCTTCTGCCAATCGTTATATATCTCTTCGGCACCTTGCAGCCAGCTTTTTATTTCAGGCTCACTTTTATATTCCAGATTCGGACGGATGGAACTTATGTGTGTAATGCTTTTCACTCCGTTTCTGAACCGTCCCACAATCTGAATGGCTTCAGTCTTTGGATCGATAGCCGATTGTGGCGCACCGTACATATCGGAGATAAGAATCACATGAGGAGAAATCTTCGATATGATATCCACAGCAGAGAAAAAGCGACTGGTGAAAAAGTTGAACTGCATTAGTTCATCAATCAAAGTCGATTTCTTTCTTCTTCCTGCTTTCCACAATTTGAAAGTGCTTTCTTCACTGCAAAACGTGTAGCAATCCTGTATATCGGGCACATCAACAAAAAGCGAATCTATTGTGTCGATGGAGTTTGTAAATATGCACACCCTCGATTTCTTGGTAATTTTAAGTTCGGTAAGTCGTTCAACCAGCGATTCACAAATATTGTTTGTGGTAATCAGCTTCATCTTCTTCTTATAATCATAAGTAGGCACCACTTTTAGTATGCGGAATCCTTGGTTTACAAGACGTGCATCCTCGGCAATGATAGGTGTAGCCGAAACCATTGCTTTAGATTGAAAAAGAAAAAAGTCGCTCATTGGGCCCGATATCGTTCCCCGGTAATCAACATCCTGCACCAGCTTCTCGCATTCATCGAACAACATAAAACATTCGCTGTACATATCAATTTGCAAAGCCTCCATAGCCTCTTTTACCTTCTGGAAGCTCTCCGGAGTAGTGAGAATCTTATAATGTTGCTTCTCGTTCTTTTCAAGGAAATCTGTTATATGTTGCACCATTACCCCTTTGTGAACAGCCAGCGTATGCTTGTGCTTCTTTGCTTTATCCACAATAACCGGCACATTAGGTTCAATGATGATAGACTTTCGTGGTGAGGTAAGTTCGCAGTAAGTAGCCCCCAGTCCCGGAAGCACCTTGTTAATCACACAATTAGTAGGAAGAGCCGCAAAACCTTCGCGCTTCAACGCATCAGTCAGATACTCCTTTTCGTGTATCTTGATAGTTCTTTCTCGTAGCATTAAATTTATTTTGATTAATAAAGGGTGCAAAGGTAACTTTATTTCTCATAATTTATACTATATATTTTGAAAATATATAAGGTTGTTTTGGTTGGAATGTCTAGTTGTTTTTTTATTTATTGGCGGGAGATTTTTGGAGGGTGGGAGGTGTTTCGCTCGGGGGGGGACACAAAATATGTTTTCTTAACAAGTATTATTTTACTGTCTTAAAAGAATTCTTATTTGGCTTTGCATTTGAGATAGAGCTCCGAATTGATTTTCTAAACTTTTAGTCATAGAAACTATGTTGCTTTTTGTTGGATTTAGTTCCTCAAGTTTAGCAAATAAGTCATTAGAAAGACTGTTTTTAAATGATTGCTTCATTTCTTCAAGGTATGATCCATATTTAATGCCTGGAAAGATTTCGTTATCACATGAATTATTTTTAGTAATTAGTTCTTCTAATTCTTTTTGGACTTCAAGAGATAGTCTTTGTATAAATTTAGATAATGTTTTACGATTTAATTTGTTACTTTGCAATTCAAGTTATCGCATAACTTTTCAAAGTCTGACAAAATGAGTAAAAAGTAATAAGTAACAATAGAAGACTTGGAAAAAGTAATGAAGATCGAACTTCTATCTGCAAAAAAAATAGAAGTTATAGTGGTTTTTTCTGCTCTTATTCAGAAAACTATAAAAACGAATTTAAGAGGAAAAATAAAGATTAGAAATAAATGGGAATATCCAGCTATTTTGTTAAATTTTTCAATGCTTTTTGTAAGTCCTCTCTATTACGGATAGGTTTGTATTTTCCAACATTCTTATTCCTTGAAATGCCACTATTTATGGTTTGCTTAGCTTGTGTTCTTTTTTTTGTAACTGAGTGGAATGAAACCTTATACCAATTTGCAAATTTTGTGTCATTAATCACGGTATCACAAAATATTATTCCTTGTTTCTTTAGAAGCTCTTCATCTTCTTGTGAAATCTTAGTACAGTTCCAATCAGCTACATTCTCATTTATAGGCAAATAATTATTTAAATCTGCTGTTATATAGGTTTTATATTTCTTGACTACTTGAGTATCATATAAAAAAGTTGTACAGATTGATATAGAATCAGAAAATTTTCCGTTACCTAAATACATCTTCATTACGCTGACTGATGATTGAGGTTCTAAAAGCAAAGTTTGGGAGAAGGCTGCAATATTTACACAAAGAATAAATGACAGCATGATAAATACTCTTTTCATAATGGGGATTTCTTTATTATTTCCAAAATTTAGTCTTGTAAGACTTTGCAAAGATAGTGACAAAATTTGTATCTTTGCAAAAATGATAATGTTGTTTAATTATGAATACAGAAAGTATACAAATGATTATCGGTATTGGACAAATATTGGCGGTTGCTATAATCCCAATTATAGTTTGGATATTAGGCATAAAATACCAAGATAGAAAAGCAAAGAGGGAAGCTCAACTAAAGGTCTTTCTAACTTTAATGGTTGACAGAAAATCTAATCCTATTACAAAAGAATGGGTAGATGCTCTAAATACAATTGATGTAGTTTTTCAAGACAACAATAAAGTAAGACATGCTTGGAGAGAATATCTTGATAGTCTGAATGAGAAATCGCCTCATTTTGACAACAGTAATTCATTCCGTCTTGATTTGCTTTCTGAGATGGCAATGGCTCTTGGTTATAAGAATTTGAAACAGACAGAGATTGACCGTTTTTACTCGCCAAAATATTTTGGGTCACAAATGAGCCGTCAAGAAATTCTTTTCCAAGAAAACTTACGTGTTTTAATGCATTCCAAAAGTTGTGCTGAAAGTTTTTCGGAGGAAGAATATCAGAAACATTATGACGAATTGTTGGAACGAGATGAATAGTTTTGTTTTTTCATAAAATTAAGACGCAAAGAATGTTTTTCTTCATTTTTATAAGTAAACTGTTCTTCAAACATAATCTGATTATTCCGTTCTCCTCTGACTATGATGATGGTTCTTTACCACTTTGTTCTTGCATTTTGATTGAAATTATTGTTTTGTTCATTTTCTTTTAGAAAAATATATTCATAAATAGTATAACTTTGTTAGGCTATATCCATTAATTTTACTCTATTATTATTAAATTTGCCACCAATGAATTTAATAATGGAGACCTGAAAAATGTCCCCACCTAAAAGAATAGTTAACATGGGATACACATTAAAGCTTGACATTTATTATTTTACTTTGAAGAAAATAGAAGAAGAAACTACACGGAGAATTCGTGGAGAACAAAGGGTGGTATATCTTACAGAAAAAGATGAATGTGTACTTGGCGATTTTGTAAATACTTTATCTGTTGAAAAAATAGATGATGTAAACTATATGAAAGTTTTTTTAGAAGATTTTATAAACGGTTTTAATGCTTCATTTAAACCAAATAAGAATAACACTCAAGCAATGAGTGTTACAACCGACCAGTTTAAAGGTTATGATTCTAATGACTATACGGTATGGGGGATATTCAAAGGCGGTGCAACAGGGATAGAATATGATGTGTATCAATCTAATGATGCAACTATACCTACAAGCAAAGTTGCTGGAGATAGCGTAACATCACTATATTATTTCTATAAAATCTGGGTACCGATTGATTCTAATGTAGGTATTTTGATGGTGCAAAGTTATACAAATACAGGTTGTTCTACTTTGTTTAAAGAACAATTAGGCAACTATTTCATTTCTAATGGCTACAAAGCAGAATGGAGTAAATGTATTCCAAATGAATATATAGAAAAATTCTTGAAAGATGGCTATATTAGTGAAATACAAGTAATTCATTCTAAAAGAGATGAAAATAGACCACTAAATCCAGTATTTAGTCCATTTATATACGCAAAAAGAAGGTCTATTTTCAGTAGATTTAAAATACCTTTTAAAGATTTTATATCAGTAGTTAACTATAAGAATGTATTGAAATCGCAAATAAAAGCAATTGATACAGATTACGATGAAACCCAAGATAAAGTAAAACTTTTCTATATTGATGCCGAAGGTAAAAGAGCTAATGCAACATTAGCAAATATAGATAATATATTACCAACAATTACATTGGATGATTCATTGAAAGAGAATAATTCTCAATTACCCAAATGGGATGATCTTCATGAATATACCAAAGGAATGTTGAATGATATTAAAAAGCAAATATCATACACACCTCAATTAAGATGACATTCATTTTTAAACAGATATATAGAATCATAAAAGACGGAATAAAATCGCTATTATATGATATTGACGGAAATAAAAAGTCAAAATTTCAAGTATATTTAGGTTTTATTTTTGTTCCAATGGTAATATGTATAATTACCATTTGGAAGGAAATAAACTTGGGAGATATAATAGATACATTATTAACTGTATTAAGTATATTTACAGCATTGATATTTGGTGTATTGTTTACAGTTCCGGATAAGCTATCTCAACGAATAGAAAGATTTAAAAACAAAACAGATAATAGCACTAAAAATTATTTGATACGCTTTAGTAATTTTACTCGAAGCTTTGTACAGCAAATTGCATTTATCATTGTTATTAGTATCGTTTTGATAATTCTGCTTGTTTTTCTGAAAGTTGTTACTGATAATACTATAAAGCTTGCTTTGACAACAATAAGTTCGGTATTATTCTATGATTTGGTAATGTATATCTTAGTGACCTTGTCTAATATTTATACCCTTCTAATGGATGATATTGATATGAGTGAGAAAGATTTACCTAAATAATGCAAATACCTCAAAGTTTATAGAAATAACTTTAGGGTATTATCATAGATATTCACCTTATATAAATATCCTAATTGTATGCTATTCGAGTGACTCTGATAGTTATGATTTATCCTGAAAATAATTTGGAGTATAGTAAAATAGTGAATAATTAAATGTAAAGTATTCATATTATTACTACATTTGTAGCATAACTAATTCTCAAAAGTTATAAGTTACAAATCAGTAAAAGAAGTTGTAACTATGCTTCAAAAAAACGTTTTGTTCTAAAAGCCAGAAAAGTTGCTATGAAAACAGTAGAAGTGATTGTAGAACATGCAGGAAAGAATTTTAGTGCTTATATAGAAGGTACTCCAATTATTACCGTCGGTAATGATATGAGAGAGATTGAAGATAATATGAGCGAAGCTATCCAACTGTATTTGGAAGATAATCCAAATCCTGTTGAACTATTGGTTGGAGAATTTGAACTTAAGTTCAAGATGGGTGCTGCTACCTTTATTAATTACTACAGTAATATATTTACGAAAGCTGCATTGAGTAGAATTACAGGAATAAATGAACGCCAGCTATGGCATTATGCGGCAGGAGTACATAAACCTCGTAAAACTCAGCTTGAAAAGATTCAAAATGGTATTAAGGCATTGACAAAAGAGCTTCAGGCCATTAGTCTGGTATAGTTTAAATGCTGATGCATATTATAGAGAATGAAACACATACACAACCTAGAATAAATTTATAATTATGTCATCAAGTATTCAAATGTTAATTTTTTTTATTACACTTTCATTTATGGCAGTAATAGGGTTTATTGCTTTTCTTATTACAGGTGAAATCGATATTTTCTTTTCAGCTTTGACAATGGCTTCAGGTGCTGCATTTGTATTAGTAGTTAGAGCAAGGGTTTGGGATAAAAAGAAAATAATAGAATTAGAGCAAAATAGATATTGGGTAATGGCCTTGTTAATTTTGGCTATTTTGGAATGTATATTTCTTTATCTGATTTATATTTCTCAGAATGCCTACATTATGTCAATATCTGATTTTCTTATAAAATGGATAAGACCTTTTGTTTTTATAATTCCTATTTGGATACTAACTTTGTATAATTTAAGAAAATAGTTATATGGTAATTAAACGTTTATTGGCATTTGGCGTAGATTTAATGAGTATTGTTGTAATTGTAAACGTACTGTTTCTTTCAACATACATAATTAAATCTCAATTTTTATTGCAGTTTCTTTCAGCATTAATGATTACGTTATTGTTATGTAAAGATTGCATGAACGGACAGAGTATTGGAAAAAGAGTAATGAAACTACAAGTTGTTGATAGCAATACAGAAGAGAATATTTCTGCTGTCAGGCACATTGTGAGAAATCTATTTTTGCCTTTATGGTACATTGAAATCTTAATCCTGATGATTTCAAAAGAGAAACGAATTGGCGATTATGTTGCCAGAACTAAAGTAATAAGTAATGATGCATCTGTAGGCAAAATGCAACTTGATAAAAACACTTTGTTTGCCATATTACTCTGTTTTATTGCGATATTATTGTTATTATTTGTCCTGTTTCGCCTTATAGATTCACCAATGTTGCAATTATTATTTTGATTTGTTTAAAAACTCTGATATATAATTCAGGAATTCCATTAGTTATATCTAATAAAACAATAAAAACAGAACCTTTTGTGATTTATATCTAATGAAAATGTCTATTTGCATAAATCTATTAGATATAAATCATAAGAGGTGGTATTATATATAAATCCGATTAAAGGAATAGATATACCTTTCTAATCCTAACTATATTGACTAGTAAATTCCCTTTTTTAAGATTTATATGTATAAATTCGGAATTTTTATTTAATTTTGTATCGCATTTAAAGCAAAAAATAAATTCTCTTATCTAACAAAAAAATCACTTTGAGATTAATGAATATTCACGAAGTTGAAAAAGAACAGATTATCTCGCTGGTGAAGCGCGAGGTTGTTCCGGCAATTGGTTGCACAGAGCCTATTTCGGTAGCGCTTTGTGTGGCTAAAGCCGCCGAAATATTGGGTATGCTTCCAGTTAATATTGAAGCTCATCTTAGCGCAAACATTTTAAAGAATGCGATGGGCGTGGGAATTCCAGGTACAGGAATGATTGGTTTGCCAATAGCAATTGCACTTGGTGCGTTGATTGGTAAGTCTTCCTATGAACTGGAAGTCCTGAAGGATTGTACCCCCGATGATGTGGAACGAGGCAAACAGCTGATAGAACAGCAGGCTATCCACATCTCCCTAAAAGAAAATATTGAAGAAAAGCTCTATATTGAAGTTGTTTGCGAAGCCGAAGGTAAGCGCTCAATTGCCATTATCTCCGGTGGACATAAAGATTTTGTTTACCTGGCTGCTGATGATAATGTTCTTCTGGATAAACGTACGGCTTCTGTTGCTGAGAAATCAGAACAAGATCCGGAACTGAACTTGCGTAAAGTTTATGATTTTGCCATGGAAACGCCTTTGGAAGAGATATGCTTTATTCTTGAAACCAAACGACTGAATATGGCTGCTGCCGAACTTGCTCTGGATGGTGATTACGGACATGGACTGGGAAAAACTCTGCAAAGTAAGATGGAACGCCACATTATGGGCGATAACACGTTTGCGCATATTTTATCATACACATCTGCAGCTTGCGATGCTCGTATGGCAGGAGCAATGATTCCTGTAATGAGTAATTCAGGTAGTGGTAACCAGGGAATCTCTGCTACACTTCCGGTGGCGGTTTTTGCTGAAGAAAACGACAATTCGGAAGAAGAACTGATTCGCGCGCTGATGTTAAGCCACCTGACTGCAATTTATATCAAACAAAGTTTAGGCAGACTGTCTGCTCTTTGCGGGTGTGTAGTTGCGGCTACCGGTTCCAGTTGCGGTATCACTTATCTGATGGGTGGTGGTTACGAACAGGTTTCTTTTGCCGTAAAGAATATGATTGCCAATCTTACCGGAATGATTTGTGACGGTGCCAAACCTAGTTGTGCACTAAAGGTGAGCAGTGGGGTATCAACAGCAGTTCTGTCTGCCATGCTTGCCATGCAACAGAAATGTGTTACATCCGTAGAAGGAATTATTGACGATGATGTGGATCGTAGTATCCGCAACCTGACAAGAATTGGTTCCGAAGCTATGAATGAAACCGACCAGATGGTTTTGGATATAATGACTAGCAAGTGCTGAAAATAACCGTACTAATGCCTTAAGTGCGGTATATTCTTGTGTAATAAATACCGCATGAATGGTATTTACAAAAGAAAACATATATTATATCTTTGCAACATATTAAAATATTCTTTTAGAAAAGAAACGACTAAATATTTAATAAGGCAAATGGTATGAAAAAAATCTTGGAAAAAAACAGGTTGCATGGGTTATCGAATCCTGAATTCAGAACGTCAGAAGTGTTTAATTTAGAAACATTACGTTCTTCTCTATTCTCTATGTTCTCAACTTCTTCTCTCTCTTCCTCTTCTTGCATGCGAATGTGTTGCTGCATGTGCAGATAATTACTTTTCTTTTTATTCTTTTCTTTCTAATAAACAACTTATTTAAAATTTAAAGTCTCGTTTTGCATCATGCAAAATGAAATATTCTTTATACGTAATAATACGTATAAGCTTTTGATATATAATTTTTTAAACTGATAATTTATGAAAAAAATTATTTTTTCACTAATATGTTTTTCCGTATTTGCTGTTATTGCAAATGCTCAGACCAGAAGAGTTACAGGAAAAGTAACTTTTGCTGAGGATGGAGAAGCAATTCCAGGAGTATCAGTCACTGTTGTAGGTACAACTTCTGGTACTATAACAGATGTAGACGGCTTTTATTCTGTAAATGTGCCATCTAAAGCTAGTCAGATATCTTTTTCATTTATAGGATATGAAAAAAGCGTTGTTAATATTGCAGGTAAAAACGTATTAAATCTAGCTTTAAAATCTTCAAATAGAACGCTAGATGAAGTTGTGGTAGTTGCCGGAGGTATTCAACGTACAAAGAGAGAGCAGGGATATACTGCTACAAAAATTACAGCCGAGGAATTAACAGCATCAAAACCTACTTCTATAGCTGCCGGTTTAACTGCAAAAGTTCCCGGATTACAAGTAAATGCCATATCAAGCGGTGTTAATCCAAACTTTCGTCTGGTATTAAGAGGTAACCGTTCATTGACTGGTAACAATACTGCATTGGTTGTTGTAGATAATGCTGTAGTTTCTCCTTCGGTATTAACGAATATAAATCCTGAAGATATTGAAAATATTCAGGTATTAAACGGAGCTGCCGGAGCTACATTATATGGATCGGAAGCTTCTAATGGTGTTTTGCTTGTTACTACTAAAAGAGGTGAAGCCGGAAAACCTAAAATAAGAATTTCAAATACAACAACTCTTGAGCAAGTAAATTTCTTGCCAAAGCTCCAAAATAAGTTTGGTCAGGGTAGTACTGCTGATGGCCAGGTATTTGACCCGATTGAAAACCAGCAATTTGGTCCCGCATTTGATGGGTCATTGCAAAAACTTGGTTATGCATTGGAAAATGGTGATCAGCAATACACTACTTATAAGGCAAAAACTGATAGGGAAGACTTCTGGGAAACTGGTGTGCAGAACCAGACTGATTTATCAATAAGTTTGGGTAATGATAAATATACTTCGTATGTGTCAGGACAGTACCTTACAAGTACGGGTACCACTCCGGGAGATAAATACAACAGAATCTCTCTTCGTTTAAATAATACAAATAAGGTATTACCAAATCTAGATTTACAGTATAACGCTAATTATATTGAGAATAATTACGATATAACAAATGCTACAGCCACAATTTATAGTGAACTGCTGGAAACTCCGGCCAATATTCCGATTAAATCATATAAAGACTGGAGAAATAATAAATGGGCAAATCCTGAAGGTTGGTATAACCCTTGGTATGGGAATCCGTATTGGGTTGCCGATAATTACCGTAAAGATGCAAAAAATTCCTATTTGACTGGAAAAGTCGAATTAAAATGGACTCCTTTTTCCTGGTTGTACCTCTTAAATCGTGCGTCTTTATCTAATAGGTATTATACAGAAAAATCGCATACTCCTAAATATACATACAGTGAATACGGAAGTACCGTGCAGGGAAAAACGAATAAAACGGGTTCAGTATCAGATGAACAATACAATACTTCCCGATTCAATTATGATTTCCTTGTAGGAGTGAATAAATCAATCAAGGATGTTTCGCTTAATCTTATATTAGGCTGGTCGTATACCGATAACAAATCAAAAGATACAAAAGAATCAGTAACCGGACTGGTAATCCCGGAATTATATAACGTAAGCAACAGAACGGGTGTTTTAACTGGTTCTGAAGAGAATAAACACTATAGAAGCTATGGGTTGTGGGGTGATTTTGTTGCAGGATATAAGAATTATCTGTTCTTACATCTCACAGGAAGAAATGACTGGACATCTTTGCTAGCCAAGAAGAATCGTTCTTATTTCTATCCGTCGGCCGACCTTTCTTTCATTGCCACTGATGCTTTTGAAGCATTAAAGGATAATTCTGTTCTTGATTATTTGAAACTTCGTGGTGCGGTATCTAAAACTGGTAACGTGAACATTGATCCTTATGCACTATCGCCTACGTTCGATTCAACTACAGGATTATCAAGTGGAACTTTCTTTACTAAAAACGGAACATTGGTTTCTGATAACTTAAAGCCCGAAATAACCAAAGGCTATGAATTTGGTACAGAATTCAGACTTTTTAAGGGAAGAATTGATGCGCAATTGAATTTCTATCATACAAGTACTACAGACCAAGCTATATATGCTTCCGTTGCTCCCTCGTCAGGATATAGCAATTACCTGATAAATACGGGAGAGGTTACTAATAATGGTATTGAGAGTTCATTACGGATTACTCCGGTAAGAACAAATGACTGGGAAGTAAGCGTTGGAGCAAATTACACTCATAATAAGAATCTGGTAAAATCATTGCATCCTACTCTAAAGAAGTTTGGAATTAATGGAAGTAGTGTGGTTTTTGCAGAAGAAGGACAGGAAGTAAATCAAATAATTGTTTCTGATTATGCTCGTGATGATCAGGGCCGTGTTATTGTAGATCCAAATACGGGTTATCCATCAAAAGCAGCGGATACTAAACGTATTGGTAACACAACTCCAAAGCACCGTTTAGGTCTGGATTTAAGAATTAAGTGGAAAAACTTCACATTGGCAAGCTTGTTTGAATATCGTGGCGGATTCAATGCTGCGGCAATATCGTTAGGTAGTGAACTTGACTTCTCCGGTGCTTCTGCCCGTAGTGCTTATTACAATCGCGAACGATTTGTATTCCCAAATTCATCTTATCTTGATGCATCAACAGGTACTTATGTAAAGAATACAAGCATAACAGTTGCCGATGGTGGTACAGGTTTCTGGACATCTGGTGCATATAACAGAGGTATTTACAGCAATTACGTATATAAAGCTGATTATTGGAAGTGGAGAGAGGTTTCACTTACATATCAGGTTCCAAAGTCATTCCTGAAGAAGATTCCGGCAATACAGGATGCTTCTATAAGCGTTCAGGGTCGTAACCTATTCTTGTGGACGACAAAAGCAAATGAATATACAGATCCTGATTACAGTGCAAATGACAATAATGCAATTGGTGTATCTAACTTAGAGCAAACACCTCCGACAAGATATTTCGGTGGAACTATTTCATTAACATTCTAAACGTAAAAAAGAGATGAATAAATATCTGAATATATCAAAAATAGCTGCATTATTACTTGTAGCAACATTATCTTCATGTGATTTGGATATCAATGATAATCCTAATAGTCCAACCGGGTCGGTTGTTACTCCTGACTTGATTTTGCCGGGTGCTGTAAATTCAACAGCGTCAGACTTAGCTGCTTATAATAATTATGGAGCTTTTACTGCCGGATTCCAGGTACCGGGCAAAGGTGTAAGTGGTTACGGCGATCAGTATACTTATAATTTTACAAGTACTACATATACCGCTTTATGGACAGACGTGTTTTCTCATTTGAAAAATTACACATCAATTATTGCTACAGCCGAAAGTGATTCGAAGTATACTTTATATGGTGCTGCTGCTCATATCCTTAAGGTTTATAATTATGAATTGCTGGTTGATAATTATGGTGATGTTCCTTATACTGAAGGTGCAACCGGAACAAATGCTGTTTCTCCTGCTTTTGATAAAGACGAAGATGTATATCCTGCTCTTGTAAAAGAGCTGGATGCAGCAATATTAACACTTAAGGACGGAATCAGCAATGCAGGTTCGGCTAAAACATTAAGTCCTGATCCGATATTTAGTGGCAATCTTACCAAATGGATTCAGTTTGCTAACAATATAAAATTACGCTTACTGGTAAAAGCTACCGGTACTTCAATTGATTCGTTTGCTCAGTCGGCATTCAAAACGTTCTCATCAGAAGGTTTTCTAAAAGAAGATGCATTGATTAATCCCGGATATAATGCAAGTAGTAATCAGAATCCATTCTGGACAACATTTGTTAGTTCAATTGACGGAACAATAACTTATCCGGCTCGTTTTTATCTTCCATCCACGTATTTGTTTGGTTTTTATAATGGTACAAAGCTGGACGATTCAAAAAGAGGGGCTTTGATATATGTTAATTTCCCAAATACACCAACTGCACAGTTGGCTAACGAAACAAATAATCCGGCAACTCCTCAATATGCTTGGGGTGGAAAGAATGATAAAGCATCGGGTGTCTTTAAAGGCAGAGATGCTGGTGTGCCAGTTTTTCTTGCTTCTGAAACATACTTCTTACTTGCCGAAGCTGCTTTGACAGGACATGTACTTGATGGAGATGCAAAAAGTAATTTCAACAAAGGTATAGCTGCATCGTTCAGTTATCTGGAAAAGGATAAAAACAATAATTTGCCTGCTGGTTCTGATCCTGATGGCGATGCTACCAAATATATTCAGGCAAATGGTTTGAATTATCTGGCAAACTTTGATCTGGCACTGAGTCAGGATCAAAAACTGGAAGCTATTATTACCCAGAAATATATTGCCTTGAATTACATACATTCTCATGAAGCATGGAGTGAATTTAGAAGAACCACATATCCAAAGATTAGCGGAACTGATGCAAAAACAACTTTCGTTTCTATCAGATCTCAGTCAACGCATTCAGACAGATTGCCGGTACGTCTTCTCTATCCATCAGACGAGATTAATTTAAATCCCAATACTCCAAAGCTGACAAATGCATTTTCAAATCCTATATTCTGGGATCAGAATTAGCATTAATTTAAGTAGTAATATTTAAAAGTAAGAACAATGAAAAAATATATAAGTTTTATTATTGCAGCATTTGCACTGACGGGATTAAATTCTTGTTTGAATGATGATTCGGTCTTTGAAGATAATGGCTCAAAAGGAATATTAGAGTTAACCCTTCCGGCAAGGACTACTTCCACTCCTTATTCTGTAACAACTACAACAATAGAAGTGAAAGATGAAGTAGAACTTCCAATTGTTGTAAATTATACAGGCATAAATGGTGCTCCGACCGATGTCCAGGTAACATTGGCTATTGATGATGCTGCCGTATCAAAATATGATGCAACTGGTTCAACTTTGCCTCTTCCTGCAAAGAACTACGAGTTACCTTCCTCGAATGTAGTTACTATACTTAAAGGGCAGAAGACAGCTACTTATACAATAAAGCTGAAACCAAAATTATTTGATTTAACTAAATCATATGCTTTAGGTGTTAAAATAGCAAGTACAACTGCCGGAACCGTAAGTGGAAACTATTCTACAGGTATTTATAGTTTACCTGTAAAAAGCCCTTGGGAAGGTAAGTACAGAGTTACAATTAACTGGGATTTTTCTGGCTCTACATTAGGTAGTTATGCTCAATATTATCCGGAAACAATAGAAACTCAGTTAAAAACACAAGGTCCCGGTATTATTCGTGGTAGTGGGGTAGGTGACTTATTTGGAAGTTCAACTGATTATAAGTTCAATGCGGATGGTACAATTGGTTTTAGTACAACCAGTGCAAACATTAAAAGTATTACGGTATTGGAAAGTCGTTATGATATTAATAATCTGACTTTCTACCATAAGACCTCGTTTAAACATCCTACTTATGGAGATTTTGTATTGGAAGAAACATTTACAAGAATTGGTGATTTGGAATAACTGGTTAGGAATAAATTCTCATAAAGTTCTTGTTTCTTTAGGGAAAGGTAGTATCCGTTGTTTGAAACGGGTACTACCTTATTTTTATATATACCAAAGATAAGTTATGTTTTTCTACCTTAAAATGCCATGTATATGGTATTGCCCCTTAAAACGACTTAAAATACCTTTGCAAAATCAAAATATAAATAAGAAGATATGAAGTATTTGATTAGAAAAAACGAAATTATTCCTTTAGTCATGGGAATGCGATGTTGCAAGTGATTTTTGACGTATGGTTTAATAATTAAGGTGTTTTATAGTTTAAATTTTTAGGGTATGAAGAATTTCAGGATACATTTATTAGTATTGGCTTTAATAGCTACAGTTCACTTGCATGCACAGAAAAATACTTCCGAAATTTATATAAAAGGTTCCAGATTTACCACTCCTTTAGTACAAAAGTGGATTAACGAGTATGAGAAACAGAATCCCGGAGTAAAAATAGTATGGGCAGACAAAAATGCAGATGATAATTCGGTAGACTTGAGTGTGCTGACTTATAATGACTCTTTGCAATCAGACAAACAAGTTATTTATGTGGGTAGATATGCACTACTTCCCATTGCCGGGAAAAACAGTTTATCTCTGGCTGAATTGAGTAAGAAGAATCTCAATAAAAGAAAACTAAAAGAACTCTTTTTCAGAGAAGATGTTTTTGCTGACGATCAGAAAGATGCAAAGTCTGCAAGTAAAGCAACTGTTTACTCAGGAAATGGAAAGTCATCGGCAACAATAACCTTTGCAGCATATTTCGGTTACAAAACTGCAGATATAAAAGGACGAAAAATATCCGGCGATGATCAGTTCCTGATTAATGCGGTTGAGAAAGACCAGACGGGAGTAACCTTCAATAGTCTGAATTACATTTATGATACGAATTCCCGCAAGTTAAGAGATAATATAGCTCTTCTTCCTCTTGATGTGAAGAAAGAACAACGCAAGGTTCTTGCTTCGGAGAATATTGATCAGGTTATAGATTTACTCGAAAATCAAAATGTAGATATTATACCGGTGCAGGATTTTGGATTTCTTTATTCAAAGAATGCAAATCCGGAAGTAGGAAGATTCGTCAGCTGGGTACTGGATAACGGATTGATTCATAATCACAATTACGGCTTCCTCAAGCCAACAGTAGATGTTCTTGTTTCTCAGAAAAAACAAGTGGAGGGTAATGGTTACCTATCATCTATAAAAACAAAATAATTCCTTTATAAAGCATTACTTATGATAAATATATTTTTTAGAGTCGGGGATAGACTTACATTTCCGAAAGGGAGAACTATACTCTCACTTATCGCACTTCTTTTGTTTACTTCTTCGGGATTTATAAATGCACAGACTTTGATAAAAGGACATGTTGTTGATGAACGTACCAAAGAACCAATAATAGGGGCTATTGTACTAATCAAGTCTACAACAACAGGTGCTTCTACTGATGTAAAAGGAGAATTTGAAATAAAAGCTTCAAAAAAGCTTCCGCTTACTTTATCTGTTAGTCTGGTAGGATACCGTACTCAGGAGATTGATGTGTACGACACTGAAGAGCCTGTTTATGTTACTTTATCAGAAGATCTGAACCGCCTTAATGAAGTGGTGGTTGTGGGTTATGGAACTCAGTCGAAGAAAGTATTTTCCGGAGCGGCTGCACGTGTTAATGGTGACGTGATAAAGGAATTACCGGTTCAGAGTTTTGATCAGGCATTGTCCGGAAGAGCGGCAGGTGTTAGCATTTCACAGCCTAATGGTTTGCTGAACAACCCTCCTGTAATCAGAATCCGTGGTGTGAACTCTATCTCTTTAAGTTCATATCCCTTGGTGGTGATTGATGGAATTCCGGTAAGTACAGGTAATATTTCTACTACAACAGATGTGCCTAATAATCCGTTGGCAGATATAAATCCTTCGGATATTGAGTCTATTGATGTATTAAAAGATGCAGCTTCTACCTCTATTTATGGTTCGCGCGCTGCGGCTGGTGTGCTGCTGATTACAACAAAAAGGGGTAAATCTGGTAAGGCAAAGGCTAATTATGAAGGCTGGGTTGGTATTACCAATGCTACCCGTTTGCCTAAACTGTTGAATGCGCAACAATACATGGATATAAAGAACGAAGCGGTGCTTAATTCTAAAATTCTGAGTGGAAATGCAAACAATGATAATGTGAGCTCTCAATTATTCTTTCCTTCTTATAACGCGGATGGTTCACTGGTTGATACTAAATGGTATGATTATATTTATCGTACAGCTGTGTCTCACAACCATGCGTTAACTTTATCAGGCGGAACAGAGAAGACTACTTATTATTTCTCAGCCAATTATTCTAATCAGGAAGGTTTTTTGGTGAATAATGATTTTCAAAGAAAGGGCATACGATTTAATGTTGATCATGAAGTAACTAAGTGGCTGAAAATAAAAGGTAATGGTTCGTATAACACAAGTCATAACCAAGCTTATAGTTCAGGATCTTTGCAGGGATCATCTCAATATCTTATTGGGGCAGCCAGAATGGCTATTTCATTGCCTTCTAATATAAGTCCTTACAATGAAGATGGTAGTTATAATCTGAGTAGCACCGGACAGATAGGAATGGGTAATAACAAAGCTTCTTCTACTTTATATAATCCGTTGGCATTGTTTGAATACAGTCGTAGCACTTCTGACAATGACCGTTTTCTGGGTGGCCTTAGTGCGAATATAAAATTGTCGAAGCATTTGGAGTTTAATACATCGTATGCTATTGATCGTTTGAAAACGGAAACAATTAGTTTTTTAAGTTCTAAGTTGGGTTCTTCGGGTTATTCTAATGGTGGTTCTGTAACGAATGTATCGGCATTGAGAAATAATGAGACTTTTACTAATACACTGAATTATGATCAGGTGTTTAACAATAGGCATCATGTTTCTGCTTTGTTGGGTACCGATTTACAGAAAAATAATGTAAATATCTGGGGAGTAAGTGCTTCAAAAGCTTCTGATGAGTTCTTTGAAAACTACCAGGGAGGCTGGAGTAATTATACTGCTTCTAATAATTCATTGGGTGAAAGATCTTTCTTTTCTTACTTCTCTCGTTTGAGTTATGATTTGGATGCTAAATATCTTTTTACTGTGAATCTGAGACGTGATGGAAATTCTGCTTTGGCCGTGGGGCATAAGTATGGTAATTTTGGTGGTGTTTCTGCCGGTTGGGTTCTATCGCAAGAGAAGTTCTTCAAGAAATCTGCATTAGGAAGAATATTTGATGAACTGAAACTGAATGCAAGTTGGGGACGTGTGGGAAATGGAAATCTGACAAACAATTATGGTTCGTATGACTTGTTCTCTTCTTCGCTTTATGGAACAGCATCAACATGGGCTATCAGTCAGTCGGGTAACCCTGACCTAAGCTGGGAAACCAGTGATCAGACAAATATTGGTATCAATGCCGAATTGCTGAAAAAACGTTTGTCGGTTGAACTTGCATATTTTAATAATAACGTGAACGGCTTGATTCTGGATACACCTCAATCTCCGTCAAAAGGTATTCCGGGTAACTCTATATTAACTAACATTGGTTCTATGTACAACAGAGGTATAGAACTTACATTGAATGCTTCTTTGATTCAGAAAAAAGAATTTTCATGGGATGTGTCGTTCAACTTTACAGGTATAAAGAATAAAGTGACTCAGCTTGCCGGAGATAATGCTGATATTATTGGGTATACCCATACTTCTGCCAACGCAAACAATGTAACTCGTGTGGGGTATTCTGTAGGTAGCCTTTATGGTGCTAAGACTGCCGGTGTGAATCCGGAGAATGGTCGCAGGATATTTGTTAACGCTAAGGGCGAAAAGGTACAGTATAGTTCTGTTGTGGCACCGGGTGAAAGTAACTGGACTTATCTTGACGGAACAACAGCTCCTGCAATCGGGGTATCTGACTATTATTTGATTGGCAGTGCACTTCCTAAATGGTATGGAGGGTTAGTAAGTAACCTGAAATATAAGAACTGGGATCTTACGCTGAACTTTACTTATGCTGGTGGTAACTATGTGATGAATGGTACTAAGGCTACTTTGAGGGAACAGACTTTTTATAATAACTATACTGGTATTCTTGATCGATGGACTACTCCAGGACAAGTTACTGATATTCCTCGTTTGGTTTATAATGACATTATTTCTAATGGTACTTCGTTCCCAATTTCTGCAAATGCAGAAAAGGCAGATTTCCTACGCTTGCAGAATGTACTGTTAGCTTATAGAATTCCTGCAAATTTATTGAGTAGATTAAATTTAAGCTCTGCCCGGATTTATGCACAGGTATCAAATGCCTTTTTGCTGACTAAATATTCGGGTACGGATCCTGAGTCATCTGTTAATGGAAACTCAAATACCACTCCGGGTATAGAACGTAACTCCTTGGGACAGGGACGTACATTCACTTTGGGAATTAACTTAGGATTCTAATTACACTATATAAAAATGACATATTATGATTCGATTAATAAATAAAATAAAAAATATATCAGTCATTCTGGGACTTACCTATTTTTTTTCCTTTACTTTGTCAGGATGCGATAGTGAGTTGAATACAGAATCGGAAACTTCATTAAGTGCCGGAGAAATATTTCAAACACAGACTCGTATCGAGGGGTTAGTCAACGGAATGTATAAAGCGCTTAAAGGCGCCAGTATGTACGGTGGTCGCATTCATTTGTACCTGGATGTACGTGGTGAAGATTTTATCAATGTAACTGGTAACTCATATACAGCTTATGAGAGCTGGACAAACTCTTATACTTCCGGCTCAAATGATATTAATAATACCTGGCAACAGGCTTATACTGCAATTAATAATGCAAATATTATTATAGATGGATTAGCTAAAAGTACTGGTGTGATAAGTGATGAGTTAAAAACACAATATGTTGCTGAAGCAAAATTTGTAAGAGCACTTAGCTATTATACTTTGGTAACTATTTATGCCCGTCCGTATACAGAAAACGACGGAGCATCAAAAGGTTTGCCCCTTCGCTTGCAGGCAGAAACTACATCTGCAAACAATGACCTGGCACGTAGCACCGTGAAGGAGGTTTATAAGCAGATTCTTGAAGATCTTGATTTCGCGGAAACTAATTTACCGGATTCTTATTCTTCCTCTGCTCTAAATACAACAAGGGCACACAAGAGTACAGCCATTGCTTTGAAAACAAGGGTTTATCTCAATAAAGGTGATTTCCAGAATGTGATAACCGAGGCTAAAAAGATTGTTCCGCAGACTGAAGCTCCATTCTCTGCAACAACAGGGGTGAAGCATGCCTTGCAGAGTGATATAACAACTTTGTTCGGATCTAATTTCCTGACAACAGAATCTATTTTATCCATGCCTTCAACAGCATCCGATTCTTATAGCGGACAATCAGCCATTGCGTATGTTTATTATTCAAACAAGGAATATTATCTGAATCCTTCCGGTATATTGGGCTCTTCTCTTTGGGGAGCCAATGATGCACGCCGTAATTTGATTGAGTTGAAATCAGGAAAATATTACCTGAAGAAATATGCAAAGGTTTCTCCATTCATAGATTATATTCCTGTAATCCGTTATTCAGAAATGTTGCTTAATTATGCTGAGGCTGCTTTGAGAACTAATAACAATGCATTAGCCATTAAATTACTGGAAGCTGTTCATCACCGCTCGGATGCCGGTTTTGTATTTCCTGCCAGTTCAGAAAATACAAGTACAGCATTACTTGAAACCATTCGTCAGGAACGAAGGATAGAGCTTTTAGGTGAGGGATTCCGTTCTAATGATTTGCTTCGCGATTTATTGACTATTCCGGCAAAAGGAAGTAGCAGTCTGCAGGCTGCTCAGGTTTTACCTTCTGCCGAGAACTATATATTCCCGCTTCCTGATTCTGAAACTAACACCAATAAAGCGCTTTAATTATATGAAGAAGTTGTTTGTTTATATATTGCTCTTGTTTGCAGGAATTCTGCAGGCAGGAGCTTGTACTACAGCAGTTATTTCGGGTAAGTTTACTGCCGATGGTCGTCCTTTGTTGTTTAAACAACGGGATACGCATGATCCGAATAATAAATTTCAGTCCTTCTCGGATGGCAAATACCCTTATATAGCTGTAGTCAGCACACGTGATTCTGGAAAGAAAGGTGTATTTGGCGGACATAATAGTGCCGGTTTTGCCATAATAAATTCGGCATCCTATAACCTGAACCCGGGTTTGGATGGAGATGAAAAGGGGCTTGACGCTTATATAATGAAACTAGCCCTCCAAACATGTGCTTCTTTAGCCGATTTTGAACACCTGCTCGACAGTCTGCCTCGTCCAATTCGTGCCAGCTCTAATTTTGGAGTAATAGATGCACATGGTGGTGCCGCTTATTATGAAACCAGTGATAAGAGTTATGTGAAATATGATGCAAACGATCTTGCTGTGGCACCTTTCGGATACATAATACGTACTAATTTCTCTTTCTCCGGAGACCGTACTCGTGATAAAGGACTGGCACGTTTTGAAGTGGCATCAGAACTTTTTTATCAGGCTTCTCTGAAAAAGAGTATATCATTTGAATTTATACTGAAAGATGTATCCCGTAGTTTGAAACATGGACTTACAGGAGCCGATTTATATAATAATATACCGTCAGACGGAAGTAAAGCTGTTTTGGTTCCTTTTCGTGATTTTATTCCGCGTTATCTAACCACTTCTGTTCTTGTTTTCCAGGGAGTAAAGGACAATGAACCAGCTTCGCAAACAGTTCTTTGGTCGGTTGTAGGTTGTCCGTTGACTTCTGTAGCTGTTCCACTTTTGGTAAACAGTAAAGGATATTTGCCTAAAATTGTTACTTCAGAAGGAGAGGCTTCGGCACCACTTTTTGACTGGTCATACAAATTAAAACAAAAATTATTCCCGATAGATCGTGGAGAAGGCGAGGATTATCTTAATTTAGCGGCCCTAATTTCAAAAGATCAAAAAGGAATTCTTCAGACCTTGCAACCGGCGGAAAATAAAGTGATAACTGAATCACAAAAATACATCAATAAATGGAGAACTGAAGGGGTGAAGGTTGATGAACTGAAGAAGCTTGATGATTGGATAGATCAATATTTGACTGATTATTATAAAAGCAACTATAGTTTATAAAAGAAGATTCATTATAAGTTTTAGAGAATTCCCAAAGTCAGTTATAAAAATCCCATATATGTGGTATTGTCTCTTAATGTAACTTTAAATACCTTTGTTGCCAGAAAATAACTTATATGGATAATAATAGAACTAATTATAGCTTATGAAAAGAAAATTAATAGTTTTGGCGGCATTAGCATTAAGTTTTACCTTAGCTCATGCACAGGAAAAAAATACATTGCACCTCAATGGCTCTGTAAGTGGAGTAACCACAGGTAAAGTGTATCTGCAAAAGTTTATAGACAAGTATTATGTCGTTGTTGATTCTGCTAAAGTACAGAATGGACAGTTCTCTTTTTCTACAAAGACAGTATTGCCTGAGATTTACGGAATCTCTCTGGACTCAAAGGAAAATCCTTCTATGCTTTTTCTTGATAAAAATAAAACAACTGTAAAATTAGATCAGGCTTCCGATTATCAGAACACAGAGGTAACGGGATCTGCTTTACATGCTCTCTTTAAAGAATATAAAAGTAAAGAAGATGTGAAGATTGATGAGTTTATTAAACAACATCCTTCTTCGTTGGTATCGGCTTATGCACTTTACCGTGATTTCTCATACCGACTGTCCCCAACCGAGATAGAATCAAATATCAAGTTACTTGATCCTTCGTTGCATAACACAACTTATGTGCAGGTTTTAAACAAGCTGGTAAAAACATTAAGTAATGTTTCTGTGGGCAAAACAGCTCCCGAGTTTTCGGCTAAAACCCCGGATGGAAAAACGATTGCTCTTTCGGATCGTTTGGGCAAAGGTTATTTATTGATCGATTTCTGGGCATCCTGGTGTCCTCCTTGCAGAAGAGAAAATCCAAACTTTGTGAAGATATATCAGAAGTATAAAGATAAAGGCTTTGATGTATTGGCGGTTTCTCTGGATAAAGCAAAAGATAAATGGGTAAAAGCCATAGCTGATGATCATCTTGACTGGACTCAGATTTCTGAATTAAAATTCTGGCAGAGTGAAATTATTGGCAAATATGGCGTAAGAGCTATCCCAACTAATTTTCTGGTTGATTCAAAAGGAGTAATCGTTGCCAAAAATGTGTTTGGTGATGATTTGGATAATTTGTTGAGAGAGTTGTTGAACAAGTAAGATAACCTTCATTCAAATCTGAAATTTACATTCTGGATATTGAACTGGGTATGAATAAAAGGCTACCATTGCAAAAGTTGCAATGGTAGCCTTTTGAGTTTTTATTTTTATACTCTTCATTATTAGCTTTATATAAAAGCAGGAAATATCCATTGTAGAAAAACTGAATATATATATAAATAAGTTAATATACCTGAGTCGCGGTAATATAAATGCCATGTTTATGGTATTTATATTACCGCGAATTATTTTGAACTTTGCAATCGATAAAGATGAAAAATATAAAACTAACATAATTCAAATTAGAAGGTTATGAAAACTTTATTTAGAAAAAAACGATTACAGCGATACTTGCAAAAAGTATCGGATTCTCAAAAGACATTCACTTTATTTAATCAGTCAGGTTTATATTCTACAATGATGCCTGCATTCTCTTCTTCTCTTTCTACACTTCCCATGCGAATGTGCTGTATGCACAACTACTCCTTTCCTTTCTAACATCCCTTTTTATAAATATCCGGACGTATAGGAATAAGGTGAAATCTTTATTCCCGGATATGTTATCCTCTCTTTATTATAATACAAAAACAAAATCAATTATGAAAACAAACTATTTTGGCAAACTATTTTTAGCCTTATTATTTCTATCCACAGGCCTTGCTGCACAAAACTCTGATAATAACCCGATATTGATAAGCGGAACGAAATTTACTTATCCTTTAATAGAGAAGTGGATAACAGAATATACAAAGATTAATCCGAATGTGCAGTTAAAATTAGTACAAAGTAAAGCTAATGCTCAGGATCCGGATTTAAATGTTATTGCTCATTTTCCACAAAAAGATGAATTAAAAGAGAATGATGGAATAGTATATGCCGGTCGATATGCTTTATTACCGGTGACCAATAGCAAAAATCCATTTTTAACAAGCATCGCAAAGAGAGGACTGAACAAAAAGGATATTGACAAACTCTTCTTCGAAGCATTCAATTATGGTGATGATCAGAAAAAGGAGAAACCAAAATTACCGGCAACAATTTATGCCCGTGAAAATCATTCTTGTGCTTCTACAGCTTTAGCTGGATATTTTGGTCACGAATCTTCAGAAATTAAAGGGAAAAAAGTGTTGGGTGATGATATTTATTTGCTCTCAGCAGTGAAAAAAGACACTATTGGTATTGCTTACAATAATCTGGGTTATCTTTTTGACATCAACACCCGCAAATTGAAAGATGGAATAGCACTATTGCCACTCGACCTGAAAAAGGATGAGAAAAATGTATTATCAGGAAATGTGGACGATGCAATTACATTATTAGAGAGAAGTCAGATAGAGACAATACCTGTTGTGAATTTCGGTTTTGTTTATTCTCAGCAAAACATACGGAAAGAAGTTTCTGATTTCCTGAAGTGGGTATTAACTGACGGACAGAAATACAATCATGGATTTGGCTTTCTCAATTTAAACAAAGACGTGTTAGTGGAACAAAGCAACCATTTAACCGAAAGACTCTTGTCTTTGAAATAACCAGAACTCTTTTAAATAAAATAAAACGAATATCCCTTTTTCTGTTGATAAACTGATTTAGGGCAGGCTCGTTATAACTCTAAATAAATATGATAAGAACAATTACTACGGCAAAAAAGAAAAGAGATTTTTCTGATTTTATTAGATTGAAACTGGTTTTCCTGTTTGTGAGTCTATCCACTTTTTCTACGTATGCACAAATAACACTTAAGGGAACAATTCTCGATGAGAGATCTAAGAAATCTGTATTTGGGGCATCAATCAAACTAAAAGGGCAACTTGGAGAAACATTTACGGATGTAGATGGGGCTTTTCAACTAAAAGTAAAAGCTTTGCCTGCTACTCTATCGGTAAAAAGTATTGGATATAAACCTCAGGAATTTGATATTTATGAAGCTGAACCGATCACTATTTACTTGAATGAAGATTTGAACGAACTTGATAATGTTGTTGTTACCGGTTATGTTCAGACAAAGAGAAATGCAAAGACTAGCGCTATCTCTGAAATAAAGGCGGATCAACTTAAGAACATAGCAGGAACCGGATTGAATGAACAAATACAAGGACAAACTCCCGGACTTTTGGTTTCAACAACTTCGGGAACTCCAGGATCGAGTGTTTTTGTCCGTTTACGTGGAACGACCTCTATTAATGCAGGCAACGATCCGTTATACGTGATTGATGGAGTACCAATTAGCAGTAAAACTTTGCAAACAATCAGTATTGGTGGACAAACTACTAATCCTCTTTCGGATATAAATCCGGCTGATATTGAAAGTGTTGAAGTACTTAAAGATGCCAACGCCACAGCTGTTTATGGTGCGCGTGGTGCAAATGGTGTAATATTGATTACTACTAAACGAGGGAAAAATAATAGTAAGACAAAGATCAGTCTGGACGCTGAATATGGTTTTTCCAAAGCTGCTAAATTGTGGGATCTTGCCACAGGGCCTGATCATGCACAAATTCTTAATGAAGCATGGGTGAATGATGGAAAATCTTACGCAACAAGACCATATCGCCCTAAAGAAGAAGGTGGACTTGGAAATCCTGAAGATCAAAAAACTTATGACAGACAAAGTCTTGTTTTCCGGACAGCAAACGTACAAACCTATAATATATCTGCAAATGGAGGTGATGCGAAAACATCGTTCTTTATTGGCGGTGGTTTTACATCTCAGGAAGCTATTGTGAAGACACAGGACTTTTCGAGATATAATTTCCGTGTTAATCTTGACCATAAGATCAACAATAAATTGTCAATAGGTACCAGTAATTCTTTGGATTATTCAATTCGTTCTTTATCTCGCACGGCCAATAGTCCTAAAGGTATTCTTCAGGCTAGTGTGCATACTGCTACATTGCTTCCTATATATAATGAAGATGGCTCTTATGCCAAGTATGGTATCTTTGATAACATTGTAGCATTGATAAAAAACAATGACCATCATGCGTATGGTTTACATTCAATCAATAATGTATATGCAAAATGGAATATTAAAGAAAACCTATCTTTTAAATCTTCAGTTAGTGCCGATTTGAATAACTATCACGAGAAAAGATATTTCAATACTCAGCTATCTGATGGACAGCCCAATGGAGCAGCTACTGATGCAACCAGTATTGAACAAACATGGGTGGCAGAGCAATTGTTGAATTACTTTACAACCATTCGCAATTCGCATTTTATCTCTCTTTTCCTTGGTAATACAGTGCAGAAACGTAATTATCAGCAAGAGTCTATTAATGCTTCAAGTTTCCCAAGTGATCAGTTTAAAACAATATCTTCGGCAGCTATAACTTCTGCAACAACAAGTAGTTCCTCCTCGGGGTTGGTTTCTTTCTTTGGTGGAGCAAATTATAGTTTTAATAATAAGTATAGTGTTGATGCCAACCTTCGTGCCGACGCTTCTTCAAGATTTGGAGAATCTAACCGATGGGCTTATTTCCCTTCAGTAGGAGCTTCATGGCGCGTCAGTCAGGAAAACTTTATAAAGAATCTGAATCTGTTCAATGAGTTAAAACTAAAAGCCAGTCTCGGCTGGACCGGTAATCAGGATATTGACGATTTTGCATCACTAGGTCTTTGGAGTGGAGGAGCTAATTACGGAAATTCAGCAGGTATTTCCAGTTCTCAGTTAAGTAATCCGAATCTGAAATGGGAGACGACTCGTCAATGGAACGTGGGACTTGAATCTTCTTTCTTAGCAGACAGACTTTCTTTCGAGCTCAATTATTATAATAAGTATACTTCTGATTTGCTTTTGAATGTACCAATAGCAGGAAAAACCGGATTCTCTTCTACTATACAAAATGTGGGAGCAATGAGTAATAAAGGTGTTGAATTTGAAATTAATTCTACCAATATAGATACAAGAGACTTTAAATGGACTTCATCATTCCAGATCTCACATAATGAAAATTTAGTAGAGAAGTTACCTATATCTTTTTCACAATATTCAAGAGACTGGGTACGCTTGCAACAGGGTTCACCAATGTATTCTTTCTGGCTTTACAAGCAACTGTATGTTGATCCCAAAACAGGAAATGCTGTATATGAAGATGTAAACGAAGATGGTAAAATAACTACAGCCGATCGCCAGATAGTTGGCAATGCATGGCCAACTTTTACAGGTGGACTTAGAAATACACTAACATATAAAGGTTTTGATTTATCGGTATTCCTATATTTCTCAGTAGGTAATGATGTGTTTAACATGAATCGTTTCTTTCAGGAGCATGGTGGTGTACGTGGCACAAACTGGGGATTGCTAAAGAGCCAGATGAAGCGTTGGCAAAAAGAAGGAGATATCACAGATATACCTCGTGCCTCTACCGTTGTTAATTCTGATGGAAGTTACAATAATGATTTCCAGAGTAGCCGTTTCCTTGAAGATGGTTCTTTCCTGCGACTTCGTAATCTGACTATTGGTTATACCCTTTCTCCAAAAGCTCTTGTAAAGGCAGGGTTGAGTAAAATCCGATTGTATGCAAGTGCTACAAATCTGTTTACTATAACTAAATATTCTGGTGCTGATCCTGAAGGAAATACAGCTGCCGATCAAACAAATGGAACAGTTCAAGGACTCGATTTTGCTATTCCACCACAGCCAAGACAAATTGTATTTGGTGCTAACTTAACATTTTAATAATAAAGAATATGAGAACAACAGAATTCTATAAACATACATATAAAATATTACTCTTAAATATCATTTTGCTGTTTGGCTCATGTAGTAATATTCTTGATCTGGAGCCCGAGCAGTCAGTCTCAGATGCATCAGCAGTAGTAGATAAAAAATCGGCAGAAGCAGCTTTGGCAGGAGCTTATGATAAATTACAATCTGATAACTATTATGGTAGAGAATTTGTTGCAGCTATTTATTTAGCTGGCAATGATGTTACCTGGACCGGATCTCTGAATTATTACAGAGCTTTTAATAATCATTCATACCAATCTGATAACACAACCATAAATACAGCATGGTATGCTATTTATGCCACTCTGAATGCTGCCAATCAGGTAATAGACAAGGTTTCTGCATTGTCTTCTCAGGTTTTGACAGACACAGATAAGAATAGAATTGTTGGAGAAGCTTATTTTATAAGGGCATTATCTTTATTTGATCTGGGAAGAACCTGGGGAAACATTCCTATTATTACCAAAGGAACAATTACAGCGCATGATTTTGATGGAGTAAAACAAAGCACTCAGGCTGAAGTTTATCAACAAGTTATTAAAGATTTGCAGACGGCACTTTCTTTATTACCGGAAAAAGTTGATCGTTCACGTGCTACAAAGAATACGGCGCGTGCATTATTGTCCAGAGTTTATCTTTATGCTGAAAATTGGGAAAAAGCAGAAGAGTATTCTTCTATATTGATAGCCGATACTAACGATTATCAATTAGTCGACTATCCATCATTCTTTAGTAATAAGCAGACAAAAGAGTCAATCTTTGAACTGCTTTATACTACTTCCGATAAAAATACTCATGGTTATTATTGGTTGTCATCTGCTAATGGAGGACGTCATGAGTGGGCTCCATCAGAAGGTATTGTATCACTGTTGGGAAGTTCTGAAACAGGTGGAACCCGAAAGGCTCTTTATTCAGATCAGTCTACTGCAATTAATAAGAATTTCTATGTGGGAAACTTGTATTGGAGAACTACAGGAGATGATCCAGCATATATTCTACGTATTTCTGAACAATATCTTATCAGAGCTGAGGCACGTGCTAAAAAAGCAACACCTGATCTTACCGGAGCTTTGAGTGATTTGAATGCAGTGAGATTGCGTGCTCAGATAAAAGTATTAACCGGACTTTCAAAATCTGAAATAATTCTTGCAATCGAGAATGAACGTCGTGTTGAATTCCCTTTCGAGCCACATCGCTGGTTTGATTTGGTACGTACAAAAAGAGCCGGAACAGTACTTGGTGTAACCGATTCTGATAAATGGATATTTCCTATACCGTATAATGATATACAAGCTGATAGTGATTTGAAACAAAATTCAAGTTATTAGATTAGTTTACTATGCATGTTTTATATGAATAGTGTACAGCTCACCTAAAGCAAGAATCAAGATTATTAGTAGAATAAAAGATATATATTACAATGAAGAAATTAGCATTATTTATTTTAACTGCAACAGCTTTTGGATTAGGTTGCTTAGCCCAGAACAAAGGATCTTTTTCAAACAAAGGCAATATTGCCATAGATTATCTGAACAATTCATTTCCTGTTTATGACCAATTACAGAAAAATATTTGGCGCAAAGCTGAATTAGGATTTATTGAAAAAGAAAGTTCGGAACTGCTTCAGAAGCAATTACAGGATAACGGATTTAAGATTGAAGCTGGCGTTGCGGGAATGCCAACAGCTTTTGTAGCAAGTTATGGTAGCGGTAGTCCGGTGATTGGAATTTTGGCCGAGTATGATGCTTTACCGGGTTTATCACAGGATACGGTGGCGTATAAAAAGCCTTTGATAGAAGGAGGAAGCGGTCATGGTTGCGGTCATAATGTGTTTGGTGTAGGCTCGGTTGCAGGAGCAATCGCTGTTAAACAGTGGCTTGAGCAAACAAAACATTCGGGCACTATAAAAGTATTTGGTTCTCCTGCAGAAGAGGGAGGTGGAGGAAAAGTGTATCTGGTTAGAGAGGGGAATTTTAAAGGTGTAGATGTTGTGCTCGACTGGCACCCTTCTTCTGGTAACGGAGTAAGCACAGATACAGGTACGGCGATACAAATGATAGATTATAACTTTTATGGAAAAGCTGCTCATGCTGCCGGGAGTCCGGACAAAGGACGCTCAGCATTAGATGCAGTAGAATCATTTGATTACATGGTTAATATGTTAAGAGAACATGTTCCAGCTTCTTCACGTATTCATTATGTTATAACCAATGGTGGCGAGGCTCCTAATGTAGTACCTGCTTATGCCAAAGTATCCTATTATATTCGTAGTCCTAAAAGAGAAACACTTAAGGACTTAACAACCTGGATTAATCAGGCGGCTCAAGGTGCAGCTTTAGGAACTCAAACTACAGTGAAATCTGAAATTATTTCAGGGTTTTATGAAAGATTATATAATAAAACATTGGCAACCTTAGTGCAGGAGAAACTGGAAAAAGTAGGAGGGGTAATATATAACGAACGTGAAGCTGCTTTTGCAAAAGAAATAGCCAAAGGACTAAATGAGGCTGATACAGTTTTAGTAAGGGTGCAGAGGATAGAACCTCTTAAAGAAGAACGAGTTTCACAAGGAGGAGGTTCTTCTGATGTGGGAGATGTAAGCTGGACTGTGCCTACAGTTAGTTTTGGTACAGCGGCATTTATTCCGGGAAGTGCAGGTCATAGCTGGCAAAATGTTGCAGCAGGAGGGTCAACCATTGGAACAAAAGCTCTTATAAATGCAGCTAAGGTATTCTCTTTATCAGCTATTGAATTATATAGTGATTCTAAATTAGTAGAAAAGGCAAAACAAGAATTCAACAAACGTCGTGGTTCTGATTTTCATTATGAACCTTTATTAGGAAATCGTGCTCCGGCATTAGATTATCGGGTAAAGAAATAAGCAATAAAGATCTGAAAAATAGTCAAATGAAATTAAATAACAAGACTGAATGAGGTTATTTGTAAGAAAATCAATAAGTAGTTTATTAAGCGAGTCGAATGCAACCGATAGCAATACTTTAAAAAAGTCTTTAGGACCATCAAGACTTGTAGCTTTAGGTATTGGAGCAATTATTGGTGCAGGTCTATTTTCTATTACAGGAGGTGCTGCTGCATATCAGGCAGGTCCGGCTATCACAATCTCTTTTATAGTAGCATCCTTAGGATGCTGCTTTGCCGGATTGTGCTATGCAGAATTTGCTTCCATGATTCCGGTTGCGGGTAGTGCTTATACTTATTCGTATGCAACCATGGGAGAATTTATTGCCTGGATTATTGGGTGGGATCTGGTACTTGAGTATGCCATTGCAGCTGTCACTGTAAGTATTAGCTGGAGTCGGTATTTGGTTAAGTTTTTAGAGGGTGTAGGTATTAATCTACCACCGGAACTTACCCTATGTCCGTGGGATGGAGGAATAATAAATCTTCCGGCAGCCATAATTATCATTCTGGCAAGTCTACTCCTGATTAAAGGTATAGAGGGAAGCGCACGGGTTAATTTTGTAATTGTGCTATTAAAAATAACAGTGGTACTTGTCTTTATTATTTTAGGATGGAAATACATTGACACCTCTAATTATAAACCATACATCCCAACTAATAACGGAACCTTCGGAGAATATGGTTTTAGCGGAATTATCAGAGCTTCTGCCGTTGTTTTCTTTGCATTTATAGGTTTTGATGCTGTAAGTACGGCAGCTCAGGAAGCTAAGAACCCCAAAAGAAACATGCCTATTGGTATATTGGTTTCTTTACTAATCTGCACAGTACTCTATTTTCTGTTTGCACACGTAATGACCGGAGTTGTTAACTACACAGCATTCAAAGGTTTTGATGGCATTGCTCCCGTAGCAATAGCTATTGACCACATGGGAAAGGCAGATGCTTTAGGTATTATTCATCCAGACTATCCATGGCTTAATAAAGCTATTGTTCTTGCAATTCTGGCTGGTTATTCTTCTGTAATACTTGTTATGTTATTAGGTCAAAGCAGAATTTTCTATAGTATGAGTAAAGACGGTTTGTTACCAAAAGTCTTTTCACAAATACACCCTGTTTACAGAACACCAATAAAAAGCAATCTTATATTGTTGTTTGTTGGCGGAACTCTTGCAGCTCTGGTTCCAGCACGAGTAGCTGGCGAGATGACTAGTATCGGAACTCTTTTAGCTTTTATTCTGGTTTGTTTCGGAATTCTGGTAATGAGGAAGAAAATGCCTGATGCACCTCGTGCTTTCAAAACTCCTTTGGTACCTGTAGTTCCTATCTTAGGCATAATAACATGCTTGTTTATGATGATATTTTTGCCCGCGGATACATGGATTCGCCTCCTTGTTTGGATGGTGATAGGCTTTGATGTATATGTTGTTTATGGATTCAAGAATAGTCGGTTACAAGATAAATTACCTACTCGTAAAGATTTACTAACTTTAAGGAGCGTTGGAATAATTATTGCACTTCTTTTGGTATCTGTTGCTTTGTGGTATCAGCAGACTGTTGGATGGAATGGAAGTAAAACTTTGATGACAATAGCTTTTGTTATTGCTTTTGTTCATAGCTTGTTTGTATGGAATAAGCTAAAAGGCTTGGATTCGCTAGTCAATAAGAAGATTGTGGAATTAGCTTGTGTAGAAGAAAAATTTTAATAATAGTATAGTTTAATGTTTGTTATTGTTTGATTCATTGAGAAAAAGTTGTAAAGTTGAAAATGTTTTGTTTTATGGGGGTGATCTTTCGATCACCCTTTTTTATGCAAAGTTTTAATTAGAAGATGTATAGAACTAATTCTGAAAGATATACTGAATAGTAAAGTATAGTCGTGACGTTTGTATATATTTGCAGGTGATATATACAATGAATAGAATGGAAAATATTTCTTTTGAAACAACGTTTCATAAGTCTCCCATAATATTAACGGAAGGAGCTATTGTTGAGCGGTTACGTCGTGAATATAATATACCTTTGGATGAGCAGATTGTTCATGCCGGGTTAATTTATAATGATACATACAGAGAGGTACTGGCCGATATTTATAAACAATATCTGGATATTGCTGAGGCTTTTCAGTTACCGATTATGTTGATGACACCAACTCGCAGGGTTAATAAAGAAAGAATTCTCCGTTCTGCATTCAGTGATAGAGATATTATAGCCGATAATGTAGCGTTTCTTTCTGAATTAAAATCGGGTTATACCACTTCTGTATATGTAGGAGGTTTGGTAGGGTGTAGAGGAGATGCTTATGCCCCCTTTGAATCCTTGCCCGTAGATGAAGCAATAGAATTTCATCTACCTCATTTGGAAGCATTCAAAAAAGCCGGAGCCGACTATCTTTTTGCCGGAATAATGCCTGCTTTGCCGGAAGCAATTGGTATGGCAAAAGCAATGGAAACAACAGAACTTCCTTACATCATAAGCTTTATGATTCGTAAGAATGGAACGTTGCTTGACGGTACATCAATTCATAAAGCAATAGAAGCCATTGATGCCAGTACAAAAACGCATCCTTTATGCTATACGGTAAATTGTGTGCATCCTGATAACTTACATCAAGCCTTGTCCGTTGCTGATAATAACACTCCATTGGTTCGTTCCCGATTTATGGGTATACAGGCAAATGCATCCAGCCTCAGTCCGGAAGAACTGAATGAATGCAATTGTTTAAAATCTTCTTCAGATATAGAGCTTGCCAATAGTATGCTTGCTTTGCATAAAGACTTTCCTCTTAAAATTGTTGGTGGATGTTGTGGAACGGACAATACACATCTAAGAAGATTTGCGGAAATGTTTACTATAAAATAAACTTAATGTAAATGCCCTGAAATGTTGTATATTAGTATATCAAGACTAATAATGGTAGTTGAGTAAAAAGTTTATGATAAGTATTTGCAATAAAAGGCAAACTAAAAGTATATTTTCTTTTAGTTTGCCTTTTTATTATTATTCTTTGGTTTTATTTGCTAAATAGTTGTTCTATAGTTTATTGCCATTTGATGTAGATGTTTATAAAAAAATAAATATATTTTGTATTGCAATGTTATTAAAAAAAACACTATTTTTTATGCAGTAATTATGTAACTTTGCGTTTGTTTTAAATAAATGATTCAAAACAAGGATTAGTTCTTTAAAAAAATGCGTATAATACTATTTTGTGAAAACAAATATGCTATTGATATTTTATATCCAATATATCAAGAAGCAGTACAATCTCCGGATAATAAAATTATCTGGTATGTACATCAAAAAAAAATACCTTTGTTTCCTTTAAGTGAGAAAGTTCCCTATACCAATAATATACAGGAAGTCTACGATTTTTCACCGGAAGCAATTTTTGTTCCGGGAAATATTGTCCCTTATTATCTTCCCGGAGTAAAAATTCAGGTTTTTCATGGATATGCTGCTGAGAAAAAAGACCATTGGGTGATAAGAAGATATTTTGATACTTATTTTACTCAGGGACCTTTCTTTACTAAAGGCTTCTCTACTTTGGCCCAAAAATATAAAGACTTTGAAGTCGTAGAAACCGGATGGCCTAAGCAAGACTGGATTAAAAAGCACTTGCATAGTTTTGATACTGAAAAGGCTGACTTGTTGGCAGAACATAAAAAAAGTCAGGTTGTGCTGTATGCTCCAACCTTCTCGCCTTCTTTAACTTCTTTGCCACACATCAAAGAAACTCTTGTAGATCTTGTTCACAAAAAGGACATTGTATTATTACTCAAATTCCACCCTTTAACTAAGCAGGAGTGGATTGATGAATATAGACAGTTGGCAGAAAGCGAAGAACATATTGTTTGGGTTGACGATTATAATGTAACAAAATACCAACTAATGTCAGACGTGATGATCAGTGATACATCATCTACCATATACGAATTTTTATTGTTGGATAGACCGGTCATTACTTTGGGCACAATCTCAACAGATATTTATTGGACGAATATTACTGACCCCGATCAATTATCGGATGCTTTTGAAAAAGCTCAATACGATGACGATGCAATAAAAAAACGACAGTGGATTAAAAATAATTATGATCCTTATCTGGATGGTAATGTGTGCAAGCGCATGCTAGATGCTACTGCCAATTATATAAGCAAACATGGTGTTCCAAAGAAACGGAAGCTTAATTTTTGGAGAAGATACACCAGTATTAAAGAATTTGGACGAATTAAACGATAAAAAATGAAATCATACGTTTTTCCCGGAAATATTGAGGAAGAAATATTGCAGATAAATAACGGACAGATACCATATATGCGTACTGCTGCCTTTTCTGCATTAGTGAAAGAGTCAGAACAGATGATGCTTCAGCTCATAAATTGTAAAAAAGGAAAGGTTATTTTTTATACGGCATCCGGAACCGGAGCAATGGAAGCTGTAGTTACTAATTTTGTAACTCTGAAGAAGAAAGCATTTATTATATCAGGTGGATCTTTCGGACATCGCTGGAAAAGCTTATGCGATTATTATGCTTGCCCAAACGAAATCTTTGAAGTTCCTTTTGCCAGGGATATCGATTATGATGAACTTGAAAGTGCCATAATTGAATCTCAACCGGATGTGTTTTTATGTCAGCATCATGAAACCTCTACAGGGCAGTTGTTCAATCTGAAAAAGATTTCAGATATCTGTCACAAGTATAATGTTTCGTTAGTTGTTGATGTGATCAGTTCTTTTCTGGCCGATCCTCTTGATATGGATGCGCTTGGAATAGATATCTGCATTACAAGTAGCCAGAAAGGGTTGAACATTGCTCCCGGATTATCTTTGATAGTACTTGCCGAGAGCGTTCAGAATCTGCCTTATGCCCGTAAAGGTTATTATTTTGATTTTGCGGAAAACCTTAAGAATCTGGAGCGTGGACAAACTCCTTACAGTCCTGCCACTACACTTTTTATGCAATTGCATGCCCGCTTAAAAATGGATATTGAGAAGGGAACTGATGCTATTGTTGATGAAGTAAGAGACAAGGCGCTTTACTTCAGAAGCCTTTGTAAGAAGAATGGCTGGGAAATTCCTGCCGAAGTTCCTTCAAATTGCATTACCGGATTTTTCGTTCACAAAAACGGAGATCTATTGTTCAACGAACTGTTGAAACAAGATATATATATTATGCCCGGAGGCACTCCTCATTATTTCCGGGTATCGCATTTAGGCGTTCAAACAAAAGAGGATTTGGATGAATTGGCTGCACGAATAAAGGAAATAGAGAATTATAAACTGAATTAAAATAAAAGAGAGATGGTTAGGGTATTTACTTCAGGTAGTTTTGATTTATTTCATGTAGGACATTTAAACTTATTAGAACGGTCGGCGGAGTTGGGAGATGAGCTGATTGTTGGCGTTAGCACGGATGAACTTATTGAAAAGTACAAAGGGATGAAACCCATTATACCTTTTGAACAGCGTTTTAGGATTATTGAATCTTTAAAATTTGTGACAAAAGTAGTGAAACAGGTGAAATTAACCGAGGTGGCTCAGCTTCGGGAGGAAAAAATTGATATTGTGACCATTGGAGACGATTGGGAACATAAATATCTGGAAGGGTTGGAATGGATGAAATCTCAACCGGGTAAACGTGTTGTTTATTTCCCATATACTCCCGGTGTTAGTACCACTACAATAAAAAAGATTATTATTGATAGTGCTAATCAGATTGTGGATGCTGCTCTTCAGCGCGAATCTGCTCTTGATTTTTGTTGGGCAGAGGATGTGAGATAATAACTTGTTTATCGATTAAATTTGCAGGTGGTAGATAGTTTTTTTCAAAAAACATCTACCACCTGCTACTAAATAGAGATAAATATCCCTGTTTATAGGCTTTTTGACTAGTGGTGGATAAATTATTATAACATTTATCTGCCACTACTATCTGCTACTAACATAATTATAAGTATTCCTTCAAAGTTAATTGCTGCTTCGACTTTCTTATTTTTATATGATTATTCATAATATTAAATTCTTGTACAAAAGAATGTAATCTTCTGTACAAAACAATTAATTCTTTTGTACAGAAGATATATTTGTTTTGTACAAGAGGAAATAAAGTATTCGCCGGCTTTTTGAATTTCTTCAGCAGAGAATCAAAGAATGTTCAACATATTTAGATCTGTAACAAAGTAATATTTTCCCTTTTTTAAAAGAATTAATTGAATACCTTTGTTTTTCAGAGTATAAAGTAAAAAGTTTATGGCGGATAATTATTTAGAAAATCAGTACGAGCAATACCAGGCCAGAAAGGCTGCATGGGAGAAAGCTAATAAATTAGGTAAGAAGAAAACAACTACAGCCAATCAGGCGAAACCAGATAAACCGTGTGCAGCTTCTGAAACTGATACAAAGAATAAATTCGTTTACAGGAAACTGGATGCATTTACAAGAGGAAAGTCGAAAGGGAATCCTGCCGCCTGCCTGTTCCTCAATAAAGATCAGCAATTAACAGAAGAAGAAATGCTAAGCATAGCAAAAGATCACAAAGGATTTGTGTCCGAAGTGGTTTATTGCAGTCCGCTTGCCGAAAATGCATACAGATTACGTTACTATTCTTCCGAGTGTGAAGTAGAATTCTGCGGACACGGAACTATTGCCTGCATGTATAATCTGGTAAAAAGTAATAAAGAGCTGCAACAGGTTAAAGAAATTACAATCAAAACCAATAAAGGAGACTTGGCGGTATATAACGAACTTCAATCACTCGATGCCGTATTTATCACAGCTCCCAATCCTGAATATCTTGAAATAGAACCTTCGTTGGCAGATATAGCCGCGAATCTTCAGACTACCGTTGAAAGTATTGATCAGCAACACCCTGTCATGTTGATAGATGCAGGCTTAAGAACACTGATAGTCCCGATTGTGGATTTGGATAATATCCTTGGTCTGCATCCGGATGAACCAAAATTGAAAGAATTCTGCCTCAATAACGATATAGATATAATACTCGTTTTCACCAATGATGTAGCTGATAAATTAAATAAAATCAGAACCCGTGTCTTTGCTCCGAAGTTTGGTTATCTTGAAGATTCCGCAACCGGTTCGGGAAATTCGGCAATGGGATATTATATGCTGAAGAATGAGATGTGGAACGGTCAGCCTGTTTCAATTGAACAGAACGGCGAAAAAGATCTCTTTAATATTGTGAAGCTTAATACCAAAGACGGCAAGGTGCTTTTTGGTGGTAATGCTGTTGTTAAGATTGATGGGGAATATCATTTATGATTTAGAAATAAATATGAATATTTACATAGCATTGCTTAGAGGAATTAATGTAGGCGGAAAGAATATCATAAAGATGACTGAGCTGAAGAAAGTCTTTGATTCAATTGGACTTTGCGAAGTACAGACATATATTCAGAGCGGTAATGTTATTTTCAAATCAGATGAAGAGGAAACTGATCTTCAAACTAAAATAGAACATCAAATTGAATCGGTTTTTGGTTTTCCGGTAAAGGTGGTGCTGAGAACTCTGGCCGAGTTAGAAGAAATAATCCTTGATTGTCCATTCTCAAAGGATGAAATTTCGGAAGCAGAATCATTGTCAGATAAGGAATGCTTGTATGTGGCGCTATTGTCTACTGCTCCTCAAAAAGAGAAAACAGAATATCTTAACGCATATAGAAGTGATAGCGATGATTATCGGATTATAGGCAGAAACGTGTATCTTTTATTTCGCAATAGCATTAGTAAATCTAAGCTTGCCAATAATGTTCAGAAACTTGATGCGGCAGTAACCGTTCGCAATTGGAAGACTTTAAACAAGCTTGTTTTGCTGGCAAAATAATGCACTTATGGATTTCTACGATATTATAAAAAATAGACGAGTCTTGCTCAATATTACTCAGCAAGATCTGGCAGATATTTCCGGCGTTAGTCTTCGGACCATAAAAACTATAGAAAAAGCTAACTATGAATTCATAACAAATAAATATGTCTAAAGCTATAAATTAAAAACCTACAATATGAAGAAACGATTAACAATACTTTTTGCATTATTTCTGTCTTTATCATCTATGGCTCAAAATCCAATAGATAGACTTGGAGTAAAAGGAAACTTAGAATTTAATAAAACAGACTATAAATTGTCATGGTCTGCTAAGCCCAATGATAATTATTTAATTCAGGAGTACTTGCCTAAAGGTGAGAACTCTGAGCATTTTAATCAGATGCTGACTATACATCTTTTTATCACTGATATTAGTACTGAGGGTGCTGTAAATCAAAAAATAAATGAGTTGACTGCAAGGAAGAATACTGATCCTATATGTAATTATCAAGTAACTAAAAGTCTAGATGGAAAAGAATATCTTGTAGACTTTTTGCTTGGTGAAAGCAAAGATAACAAGATGACAGTTGTTGAATTTAATCTATATCGATATAAGCAAATTGAAATTCCTAATCGAGGAAAAGCGTTAATTGTTTATGCTTATTCAAAAAGAGGTTATGGAGATGATATTACACCTTTTTTACAAACTCTTGAAAATTATAGAATAAGTTATTTAAAAGAAATGATCTCAACAAATATTCCAACTGTTAAGATTGAAAAATAGTGAAACTTATAAATAGACTATAACAGTAGCATCAATAAAGTACCACATAATATGAAACAAAGAATATATCAGGTCGATGCATTTACCAGCAAAGTCTTTTCAGGCAATCCTGCAGCTGTCTGTCCATTGGATAAATGGCTGAGCGATGATATTATGCAGAAAATAGCAATGGAGAATAACCTTGCCGAAACAGCCTTTTATGTGAAACAAGGTGATAAATACGAAATAAGATGGTTTACTCCGGCTGTAGAAGTTGATCTATGCGGACATGCCACACTTGCTACTGCTTTTGTTTTGTTCAATTATGAAGGTCATAAAGAAGATGCCATTCATTTCTATTCACCCAGAAGCGGAGATTTGTCTGTTAGCAAGAATGCAGAACTGTTAACCTTGAATTTTCCTTCCGATGAATTTAAAGAGATAACACTCACGGATGAAATAACAAATGGATTTGATCTAAAACCAATAGCAGCCTATAAAGGTAAAACAGATTATTTCTTAGTCTTTGAAAAAGAAGAACAAATTGTGAATATAAAGCCCAATCTGAAAGAGATTTCAAAGTTAAAGGGTAGGGGAGTAATTATTTCCGCAAAAGGAAACAATGTAGATTTTGTTTCAAGATTCTTCGCTCCGCAGTCTGGCATCGATGAAGATCCGGTTACCGGTTCGGCTCATACAACATTAACTCCTTACTGGTCGGCAAAACTAAATAAAAAAGAACTTTCTGCAATTCAGTTGTCAGCTCGTAAAGGATACCTTTCTTGCAAATATTTAGGTGAACGAGTTGAAATTAGCGGAGAGTGTAAGTTGTATATGGCTGGAGAGATTTATTTGTAGCTTATTTAAAATATAGAAAACAGGAAAGTGTAATATGCAAAATATTGCACTTTTTTGGTATTATAACCGTTATAATACGTATATTTGCTTCAAACGGGCAAAATAATGCACTTATGGATTTCTACGATATTATAAAAGACAGAAGAGTCTTGCTCAATATTACTCAGCAAGACCTTGCAGATATTTCCGGCGTTAGTCTTCGGACCATAAAAGCTATAGAAAAAGGTAACGGTAATCCATCTATCGATACTCTTAGAAAAGTAGCCGATGCACTTGGACTTGAGTTGATAATGAAAGTTAGAGAAATACCTAAATTATGAGACAAGCAGAAGTATATTACAATAAGATTCTGGCAGGACTTCTTACCGAGAATGATAATGGAGAATATATATTCCGTTATGATGACAAGTACTTTCAGGATTCCTCTTTGCCCGCAATCAGCTTAACGCTTCCAAAGACAAAACAGGAATACAGATCAGAAACTCTTTTCTCTTTCTTTTTCAATATGCTGTCTGAAGGAGCAAACAAAGCCATTCAATGCCAGACACTTCGTATTGATGAAGAAGATTATTTTGGACTATTGCTTGCAACAGCACATACAGATACTATTGGTGCAGTAACAGTGAAGAAGATATGAAAGAAATAAAACATTGTCCGGGTACTTTAGCTGAAGGATTTGATAAATATAGTCCTTTGTGCCTGAAACGTGTCTTTAACGGAAAATCAGTGAATCATATTCTCGATTTTTCTTATGATGCAGAAGAAAATGATATTGCAGATTACATAAATCAGATTTCAGTATCTGGTGTACAAGAAAAATTATCGGCCATTGTTGATAAAGGAAAGATTGTGCTTACACCGCAAGGAGTTCAGGGAACTTACATTATTAAACCTGCACCCAACTATAAGCATTTAAAGTTTCGTAATCAGATTCCGGCAAATGAACATCTAACGATGCAGATTGCCAGTCAGGTTTACAAAATAAAGACAGCAGAAAATGCCTTGACTTTCTTTAGTAACGGAGAAATAGCATATATCACCAAGCGATTTGATATAGCAGCCAACGGAATAAAAATAAATCAGGAAGATTTTTCTTCATTAGCCAGCAAAACTTCAGTAACCCATGGTAAAGACTTTAAATATACCGGTAGTTATGAAGATTTGGCTTTGTTAATCCGTAACAATGTATCCGCCTGGCAAGTTGAAATGAGTAAGTTTTTTACGTTGATAGTATTTAATTATCTGTTCGCCAATGGCGATGCTCACCAAAAGAACTTTTCATTGCAGCAATCTCCTAATGGCGATTATCTTTTAGCTCCAGCGTATGATTTGATGAATACTTCTCTACACGTAAAAGATAGCGATTTTGCACTCGAAGGAGGTTTATTCCCAAAGAAAGAATATTCTGAAATATACGAGCAAACCGGGCATCCTTGCAGCAGTGATTTTATTTATTTCGGGCGTAGAATAGGAGTGCCCGAAAAGAAGATAAAGAAAATCATGGAGATGTTTACCACTTCTCAGCCACTTGTAATGGAGTTGATAGGTAATTCTTTTCTTGATGATAAGCTAAAGCGAATGTATTTGCGGAGCTATGAGGAACGGCTTAGTCGGTTGAGGCGTTGTGTTGATATATAAGTTTATTAATTCAATCAAACAAAATCAGAACTTGTATATTGCTCCAAAGTTTGGCTATCTTGAAGATCTTGCAACTGGCTTAGGCAATTCGGCGATGGGATATTACATGCTGAAGAATCAACTTTGGGATGATTAGACTGTTTCTATTGAGTAGAGTGGGGAAAAAGAACTTCTCAATATTGTGAAGTTTAAGGCTATAGATGGTAAAGTTCTTTTTGGTGGTAATGCTGTTGTTAAGATTGAGGGGGAGTATTGCTTATAAATCATTTCAAAAATAGACGAGGGAATATATTTATTAACTAATTTATTTTGTATCAAACGTTGTATATTTCGTTTCTATTTATTTGATGATTTGTAAACTAAATAATATTTTAAATTAATTGTGAAAGATATTTATCTTTATATTGAATGACTATCTTTGCAAAGAAATAGCAACCGTTAAAAGTTAGTAGAAGTATATATAATTATTACAGTTTGATATATTGCATGTCATAGACTAATAATATGTATAAATAAACTAGTAGTATTTAGTAAAAATAACATAGTTTATGAATAGACCTGATTTTTCTAATTATTTAGCCCATTTCACGACAAATAGAAGGCCATGTAGTAAAGCAAAGGAAAATCCCACACTTCATCAGAAAGGTATTTCTGCAATTGACAGACTACTTAATATTCTTAAAACCAAAGAAATATTGGCTTCAAGATTGCCTTGGAATAATATGGATGCGGTATGTTTAACTGAGTGTCCATGGGGCAGTTTGCTTGCTCATGCAAAAAATTATTCACCATTTGGTATTGGGTTTACTAAAGATTACATTTTTTCAAAAAAAGGAGGTCCTGTTTTCTATGTAAGACCAGATGTTTTTGATAAACAAGAATGGACAAATGAAACATTAATATTTACAACTCCATTTTGGCCTGAATATAGGGAATTAAAAAAATATGGCAGTCTTTCAAAAACGTTAGATTATTCACATGAGCGAGAATGGAGAGTGCCAACTAATCTCCAATTTGAATATACAGATATTGAATTTATTATTCTTAAGAGCTATAAAGACATGGAGAAATTCTCTAAGTCTTTAATTAATCAAATAGGTAAAGAAAAATTCTTATTAATGGAGAATTATCAGAATATTGAGAAATTTTGGCCACATTTAAAAATTGAGACTTAATCCTAAAATTCCTATGAAAGACATCTGTTATAGGCTATGGTTTAGTTTACAGAGATTTTTGGGGCTCATTTCAGTTTGCGTCTTCCATGTTTAACAAGAAAAATACGAGCAAATTTGTTCTATATCCTTGTCTGTAATCTAAGCCAATTGATAGTGTAAGTGTTACAGGGAATAATGATGCCTTTTTACTTGATTCATTTATATAGAGTTTTATTTAAATGGTATAAACATTCTATTAAAACCGTGTTTCCCCATTACAAAACCGCCCTTTCTTCGTCCTTATAGTTAACACATTATATTAACGAAAAAAGAAATGATAAAGAAAGGACTTCTTACACTTGGTTTATTATCGGCTTTTATGGCTTTGCCGGCACAGGAAAAAACCTTAATGAATACCTCGAAAAGTAAGTATGCACAACTTACTAACGTTGATTTGTCGGCTGTGAAGTGGACTAACGGTTTTTGGGGTGATAGATTCCGCGTTTGCAAAGACACTATGCTTATCAGCATGTGGAATACATGGAATGCTCCTGAGATTTCACATGGCTTCCGCAACTTTGAAGTGGCTGCCGGTGTGTGTCAGGGCGAACATTGGGGACCTCCTTTCCACGATGGCGATTTTTATAAATGGCTGGAAGGTGTGGCTGCTGTTTATGCAGTAAATAAAGATCCGAAGTTGGATGCGCTGATGGATAAGGCGGTTGCTGTTATCGTGAAGGCGCAACGTGAAGACGGATATATTCATACTCCGGTTATAATTGAAGAAAAAAATAAAGGTGTCGACTCTCATAAAGCGAAGAAAGAAGAAGTTATTGGAACGAAAGTAGGGGGCGCCAATGAAGTGGGTGCTTTTGCTAATCGCCTGAACTTTGAAACTTATAATCTTGGTCACTTGATGATGGCGGGCTGTATACATTACAGAGCTACCGGAAAGAAGACTTTGTTCAATGCTGCTATCAAGGCGACTGATTTCCTTTGCCACTTCTACGAAACTGCTTCGGCTGAACTTGCCCGCAATGCTATATGTCCTTCTCACTATATGGGTGTGGTAGAGATGTATCGTGCAACCGGTAACCCTCGTTACCTGGAATTGGCAAAGAACCTGATTAATATTCGCGGTATGGTGAAGAATGGTACTGATGATAACCAGGATCGTATTCCTTTCCGCGACCAGAAGAAGGCAATGGGACATGCTGTTCGTGCTAATTACTTGTATGCCGGTGTGGCAGATGTATATGCAGAAACCGGAGAAAAGGTGTTAAAGGATAATCTGGAATCTATATGGGACGATATTGTTAATCGAAAGATGTATGTAACGGGCGCTTGCGGTGCTTTGTATGACGGTACTTCTCCTGATGGTACTTGCTACGAACCGGATTCTATTCAGAAAGTGCACCAGTCTTATGGTCGTGCTTACCAATTACCTAACAGCACTGCTCACAATGAATCATGTGCGAATATTGGAAATATGCTTTTCAACTGGCGTATGTTGCAGACTACCGGTGAAGAGAAGTATGCTGATGTAATGGAAACTTCTCTTTATAACAGTGTGCTTGCAGGCGTTAGTCTGGATGGAAAGAAATTCTTCTACACAAATCCGTTGCGTTTGTCTAAGGATTTTCCTTATACATTAAGATGGCCTAGAGAACGTACTTCATACATTAGCTGTTTCTGCTGTCCTCCTAATACTGTCCGTACTTTGTGCGAAGCGCAGAATTATGCATATAGTATCTCACAAAAAGGTGTTTGGTTCAACTTATATGGTGGCAACCAACTTGATACTAAACTGACTGATGGCTCTGCCTTGAAATTGACTCAGGTTTCTGACTATCCTTGGGACGGCAAAGTTGTTACAACTGTTGATAAAGTTGCTTCAAAGAAAGCGTTCTCAATGAATTTCCGTATTCCAGAATGGTGCGAAAAAGCAACATTGACTGTTAATGGTAAACCTGTAGATGCTGATCTTTCTGCCGGAAAATATGCGGAGGTGAACAGAGTATGGAAGAAGGGTGATGTTGTGGAATTGAATCTTGCCATGACTGTGAAGCTGATGGAATCTAATCCGTTGGTGGAAGAAACTCGTAACCAGACTGTAGTGAAACGTGGACCGCTGGTTTATTGTCTTGAATCTATGGATGTGGAAGGCGGACAATCTATTGATAATGTATTGATTCCTGCAAATATTCAGCTTACACCAAATAAGATTACTATTGATGGTAGTCCGATTGTGGCTTTGGATGGCGAAGCTCAACTGATGAATGAAGGTTCATGGAAGGGTACTCTTTACAAGCAGGTTTCTGATTCTTCAAAGAAAGTGAAAATCCGCTTGATTCCTTATTATGCATGGGGTAACCGTGGTAAAGCGGATATGACTGTATGGATGCCTTTGGCACGATAAATGATTGTTGATAAACAGATAATATAAGAACAATGAAACGTATTCCATTTCTCCTGCTTGTTCTCTTTTTAGGAGTTACAAAGGCTTTCTCGGCTGATATATGGGTTTCCGTACATGGTAATGACCGTAACAACGGAACTCAGACTTCTCCGAAAGCTACTTTGGCAGGAGCTTTGAGACAGGCGCGCGAACTCAGAAGATTAAAAGATGAGTCGGTTAAAGGCGGTATTCATATTTACATGCAGGGAGGTACTTACTCTCTGTATGAACCGGTCTTTATCCGTCCCGAAGATTCGGGCACGAAAGAATCGCCTACGGTTATTCAGCCGGTAAAGGATGAAAAGGTAATTATTAGTGGTGGGGTATCACTTTCCGGATGGCAAAAAGCCGGAAATGTAATAGGCCTGCCTGCTTCAGCAAAAGGTAAAGTCTGGGTAACAGAAGTTCCTGATTTTAACGGGAGAACGGCGGATTTCCGTCAGTTGTGGATAAACGGAAAGAAAGCCGTTCGTGCCCGTAATGTGGCCGATTTTAAACAGATGGCAAGGATTGTGAACAATGATGTGGAGAATGAAATTCTTTGGGTGCCTGCTAAATCGGTGAAGGCCATAATGAATGCTCGTCATGCAGAATTGGTGCTTCACGAGATGTGGGCAATTGCCAATCTTCGCATCAAGTCTATCAAGGTTCAGGGTGATTCTGCCGGAATTAAATTCTGTAATCCTGAAAGTCGCATTCAGTTTGAACATCCCTGGCCACGACCTATGTTGGGCAAAGGGGTGAATTCTGCTTTCTATCTGACTAATGCCATTGAATTACTCGATCAACCGGGTGAATGGTATTATGATAACAGAACCGGTCGACTTTATTATTATCCACGTGAAGGGGAAAATATGAAAACGGCATCGGCTGTGGTTCCTGCTTTGGAAACGTTGGTTCAGGTAGAAGGAACGGTTGATCGTCCGGTTTCAAATATCCGTTTTGAAAGCATCAACTTTAATTATACCACCTGGATGCGTCCGTCTGAAAAAGGACATGTGCCTTTACAGGCCGGAATGTATATGCTGGATGCTTATACATTGAATCCGAAACAGATACGTGATGACCATAATCATCCGCTGGATAATCAGGGATGGATTGGTCGTCCGCCAGCTGCCGTTCAGGTGCAGGGTGCAAACAATATTGCTTTTACTAATTGTTCTTTTGAACATTTGGGTTCTTGCGGGCTCGACTTTGTTGAAGCTGCTCAGCATGTAAGTGTGGAAGGTTCTATCTTCAGGGATATTGCCGGCAACGGTTTGCAGACTGGTAAGTTTAATGATCCTTCGTTTGAGTCGCACTTACCTTACGATCCGGCAGATAGCAGAGTGCTTTGCGCCAATCAGCTTATTGCCAACAATTACTTTACGGATGTAACAAATGAAGACTGGGGATGTGTGGCAATCTGTGCAGGTTTTGTAAGAGATGTAACTATTCAGCATAACGAAATCAGTTATGTGTCGTACACCGGAATTAACCTGGGGTGGGGGTGGACACAGACTGTAAATTGCATGCGAAATAATAAAGTGATTGCAAATAATATCCATCATTATGCTATTCACATGCATGATGTGGCTGGTATTTATACGCTTTCTGCTCAGCCAAAAACAGTAGTTGCAGAGAATTATGTGCATGATATTGTTCTTTCTCCTTATGCACACGATCCAAATCACTGGTTCTACTTGTATACCGACGAAGGCTCTTCGTTCATTGAAGTGAAAGACAATTGGTGTGATTCCGAAAAGTTCCTGAAAAATGCCAATGGACCAGGTAATGTATGGACAAACAATGGTCCGATGGTGGCGGATAGTATTCGTAACCGTGCTGGTTTACAACCGGATTACCTATATTTGTTGAAAAAATAATCTTAATAATATAAAGATGAAACGTAATTTTTTATTAATCCTTTTAATAGTTCTTTCTGTTTTTTCAATGAAAGCACAAAAAGCTACATGGATTTGGTATCCGGGCGATTATGAAATATGGCTCGGTAATAATATGAACAATAACCGTACGGAGAGGGGAGCTTTCTTTCCTCCTTTCTGGAAAATGGATAGCCATTACGTGTTGGTGGAGTTCTCTAAGAAACTGAATCTGTTTAAACCGGAGGAGATTACAATTGCTGTTGAGGGACGTTACAATGTAAAACTTGATGGTAAACTTCTGTTTGGTGCTCCTAAAACGTTGATTATTCCGGAAGGAAAACATAGTCTGAATATCAAAGTTCATAATCAGGCAACGGTTCCTGCTATCTATGTATCTGGTAAAACAATTCACTCTGATCAGTCATGGAAAGTAACTTACGAAGATAAGGAATGGATTGACGAATCGGGCAAGGCATCGGATACTTCGGCTACAACTTATATGGATGCTGCCAGCTGGAACTTTAATAATCCTTCTCAGTTGCCTTCTCAGTTTAAGTTGCATACTGAACCTGCTAATGCGGTTTCCAGTACTCCACAAACGCAAGGTGTGTTGGTAGATTTTGGTAAAGAAACCTTTGGTTACATCAAACTTGAACAACTTAAGGGAAATGGTAAAGTGAATATTTTCTACGGAGAATCCAAAGAAGAAGCAATGAGCACGGGTTCTTGTGAAACACTCGATCGTTTTGAAATAAACAATGCTGAAGCTAAAGATTATACCGTTCAGGGCTCTAAGGCTTTCAGATATGTATATATCGTAACTGATCCGGGAGTGAGCTTTGCAAAGGCATCTATGCTTTACGAATCTCTTCCTGAAACTTATCGTGGCTCTTTCCGTTGTAGTGATCCGGAAATTAATAAAATATGGGATGTGGCTGCTTACACAATGCATCTTACTACCCGTGAATTCTTTATTGATGGTATTAAACGCGACCGCTGGGTGTGGAGTGGAGATGCCATTCAAAGTTATCTGATGAACTATTATTTGTTCTTCGATTCTCACACTGTAGGCCGTACTATAAACTTGCTTCGCGGTAAAGATCCTGTTACTTCGCATATTAATACTATCATGGATTATACGTTCTACTGGTTCCTTAGTGTATATGATTACTATCTGTATACTGGTGACCGCCATTTAATTGAACAACTTTATCCGAAGATGGCTTCCATGATGGAGTATGTGCTGGGAAGGACCAATAAGGATGGCATGGTTGAAGGTATGACTGGCGACTGGGTTTTCGTGGACTGGGCAGATGGTTATATGGATAAGCACGGTGAACTGAGCTTTGAACAGATTTTGTTCTGCAAGAGTCTGGAAACAATGGCGGTGTGTGCTGACCTTACCGGAAATAAAGAGGATAAAGCAAAATATCATAAGTTGGCAACTTCTCTTAAATCGAAATTGGAACCTGCATTCTGGAATAACCAGAAACAAGGATTTGTTCATAATCGTTTGAATGGAAAGCAAAGCGAACAGGTAACCCGCTATGCAAATATGTTTGGAATCTTGTTTGATTATCTGAATGATCAAAAGAAACAAGCCGTTAAGAAGTCGGTTATACTGAATAATTCTATTATGAAGATCTCAACTCCTTACATGCGTTTCTATGAATTGGAATCTCTTTGTGCACTAGGCGAACAGACTAATGTAACCAAAGAAATAAAAGATTACTGGGGTGGTATGCTTAAACTGGGTGCTACTTCATTCTGGGAAAAATATAATCCGGAAGATAAAGGCAGCAAACATTATGAAATGTATGGTCGTCCGTTCGGAAAGAGTCTTTGTCACGCTTGGGGATCAAGTCCAATTTACTTGTTAGGTAAATATTATCTGGGAGTGAAACCTCTGAAACCTGGATATAGTGAGTTCGCTATCAATCCTTCTTTGGGCGGATTGAAATGGATTGAAGGAACGGTTCCTACTCCTAAGGGAGGCGTTCATGTATATATGGATAAAAAAACAATCAAGGTTAAAGCCGGCGAGGGAAAAGGTTATCTTACTTTCAAGAGTAAAAGCAAACCTAAAGCATCTACCGGAGTTGTTGAGAAACTTTCTAACGATGAATATCGTATATTAATTGAAGGCAATAATGCTGAAGTTACAGTAAACTACCGTAATTAGTCATAATAGCTTTGAATAAAAAGAGCTAAGAAGCAAGGATAATAAGCTGCTTCTTAGCTCTTTTTTATTTATAACTAACTCATTCTTCCGTACACCTGGGTGTACGCACTTTCTACATCCGGGTGTACCGTCAGAGTCCATCCGGGTGTACGAATATTGTCCATCCGGGTGTACGTAATGGAAGCTCCTTTCTTTATTGAGGAAATTGCACGTTTTTGAGTACATTCTTCCTTTGTTTTCGTCTCATTTTTATAACATTATAAACTTATTTGAACGATGACGAAACTGAAAGTATTGACCTTGTGTGGATTGGCTTGTCTTTTTGCTTCATGCCAAAAGAATGCAGTGTCGATAATTACTTCGCCTACAGCATCCAAACGTTTACAGTTTGGAACAGAACAGCTGAAGACAACTCTTGAGAATGACGGATATACGGTTAAAGTACGTAATCTGAATGATGCAAAACATTTAAGTGGAAAAACAATTCTTGCTTTGGAAAAAGGAGATCCTATTTCGCTTAACTTTGCTAAGAAATATGGCTTTATGCTTCCTGATTTTAACAAGAAAGAGGGCTTCTATATCGGGACAAAGAAAAATATAACTTTAATGTATGGCAATGATCCAAGCGGGGCTTTGTATGGTTGCCTTCAACTGAAAGATCAGGTTAAAAAGAATACGCTGGAATTTTCTGCAAACATGACTGATGCTCCGGAAATGGTGTTAAGAGGTACATGTATTGGAGTACAGAAACCATATTACTTGCCTGGAAGAACTGTATACGAATATCCTTATACTGAAGAAAACTTTCCATGGTTTTATGATAAGCAGATGTGGATTAAATATCTGGATATGCTTGTGGCCAATAAAATGAATTCCGTTTATTTATGGAATGGTCACCCTTTTGCTTCTTTAGTTAAACTGAAAGATTATCCGTTTGCCGTTGAAGTGGATGATGCTACTTTTAAGAAAAACGAAGAGATGTTCTCGTTCATAACAAAAGAGGCTGACAAACGCGGTATCTTTGTTATTCAAATGTTTTATAATATCATTGTTTCGAAACCTTTTGCCGAGCATTATGGTATTAAGACTCAGGATAGAAACCGTCCTATTACTCCATTAATTGCTGATTATACACGTAAATCTATCGCTGCTTTTATTGAAAAGTATCCTAATGTTGGATTATTGGTTTGCCTTGGTGAAGCAATGGATACTTACGAAGATGATGTGGAATGGTTTACCAAAACGATTATTCCGGGAGTAAAAGACGGACTTAAGGCTTTGGGTCGTACCGACGAACCTCCAATTCTACTTCGTGCTCACGATACTGATTGTAAAATGGTGATGGATAAAGCACTTCCTCTTTACAAGAACCTGTATACCATGCACAAATATAATGGTGAATCGCTTACTACTTACGAACCACGTGGCCCATGGGCTAAAATTCATAAGGATTTAAGTGAGCTTGGAAGTATTCACATCAGTAATGTACATATCCTGGCAAACCTTGAACCTTTCCGCTGGAGTTCTCCTGATTTTATTCAGAAGTCAGTAAATGCTATGCATAAAGTTCATGGAGCGAATGCGCTTCACCTTTATCCGCAGGCTTCTTACTGGGATTGGCCTTATACTGCTGATAAATTGCCAGATGGTAAGCGCCAGGAACAACTCGATCGTGACTGGATGTGGTATAAAGGATGGGCTCGTTATGCATGGAACAGCAAACGCGACCGTAAAGATGAGATTGTATATTGGGAACAACAATTGGGTGATTATTACGGTATTGATGCAAAAGATGCGGGTAATATTCTTGAAGCTTACGAACAGACAGGCGAAATTGCTCCTAAGTTGTTGCGTCGATTCGGTATAACCGAAGGTAACAGACAGACGCTTCTTTTGGGTATGTTTGTAAGTCAGCTGGTTAATCCATATAAATATACTATCTATCCTGGATTCTATGAAAGCTGCGGACCAGAAGGTGAAAAGCTGATTGAATACGTTGAAAAGGAATGGAAGAAACAACCACATGTTGGTGAATTGCCTCTTGATATTGTTGCTCAGGTTATAGCACACGGAGATAAGGCTATTAACGCTATAGATAGTGTGGAAGGCAAGGTAACAAAGAATAAAGAAGAGTTTGAACGTCTTCGTAATGATATGCATTGCTACCGCGAATTTGCTTATGCTTTCAACCTGAAAGTAAAAGCAGCTAAGTTGGTTCTCGATTATCAGTGGGGAAAAGATCTGAAGAATTTAGATGCTGCTATTCCTTTGTTGGAACAGAGCTTGCAACATTATAAAGAGTTAGTTGACCTTACAAAGGATACTTATTTGTATGCTAACAGTATGCAGACTTCACAACGCCGTATTCCTATTGGTGGTGACGATGGTAAAAACAAAACATGGGCAGAAATGCTTGTTCATTATCAGAAAGAATTAGATAACTTTAAGGCAAATCTTGCAATGTTGAAAGATAAAGCAAACGGTAAGTTATCTTCTACAGATTTAAAGATTGCTGCGTTTGCTCCTGCTAAGGTTACTTTACTTGGTAAACCTTCTGTAGTAAAACTAACAAAGGGAGCGCAACTGTTTACTAATTTGAATGAAAAAGTAGAGGCTATTGCTCCTGAATTGGAAGGTCTTTCTGCTTTCTGCTTCAATGGTGATAAGCAACGTGAAGAGGGTACAACGATTGAATTTGAAACTCAGGAACCGGTTACATTGCTGGTTGGTTATTTCCGGGATGATCAAAGAAAATTTGCGAAAGCTCCTAAGTTGGAAGTTGATGCTGCTGCAAATGAATATGGCCAGGCTGAGCCTAAGTTGATAAATGCTATTCGCATAAACAACATGCCTCTTGCTAATGTTCATCCTTATAGCTTTGCGCCAGGTAAACATAAACTGTTATTGCCAAAAGGATATCTGATTGTTCTTGGATTTACTAATAAAAAAGAGATGGTAACACGGAATGCTGGTTTGGCTGGAGCTGAAGAGACAGTTGACTGGTTATTCTATTAATATAAATTATAGAGATAAAATGATGATAATAAAGCGACATTTAACGGCTTTTCTTACTCTTCTCATTTCATTGGGAGGATTTGCTCAGCAGCAAGTCCCTCAGAATAAAATGGAGGAAATTTATGAGAAGATAAAAACTCCTTATAAGTATGGTTTGGTTATTGCACCAACCACAAATAAATATAAGGTTGACTGCCCGAGTGTGTTCAGAGAAGGTAATAAGTGGTACATGACTTACCTTATGTATAACGGGCAGAATGGTAAGGATGGTCGTGGTTACCAGACTATGCTGGCTGAAAGTGATGATTTGCTTAAGTGGAAAACTTTGGGAAATGTTCTTTCTTTCCGTGATGGTACTTGGGATACAAATCAGCGTGGTGGTTTCCTTTCTTTGCTTGATAATACATGGGGTGGAAGTTATAAGCTGAATAAGTTCAAAAATAAATATTGGATGACTTATATTGGTGGTGCTTCTGCCGGATATGAGTCCGGACCTTTGAAAATTGGTGTGGCTTTTACGAAGAAAAATATCACGAAGGCTCACGAATGGGAAAGTTTGGATAAACCAATATTGAGCCCGGAAGATAAAGATGCTCAGTGGTTTGAAAACATAACTCAGTATAAAAGCTGTGTTTATTGGGATAAGGATAAAAAACTCGGTAAGCAATTTGTAATGTATTACAATGCCGGCGGTCGTAATCCGAAGACAAATATTAAAGCTGAAAGAATTGGTATTGCTCTGTCTGATGATATGATTCACTGGAAGAGATATGAAGGTAATCCTATCTTTACTCATGAAGAAGGACTTACTGCCGATGCACACATTCAGAAAATAGGTGATGTGTATGTTATGTTCTACTTCAGTGCTTTCCGTAGCTCAAGGAAATATAAAGCATTCAACACCTTTGCCTGTTCGTACGACCTTGTTCACTGGACCGACTGGACTGGAGACGACTTGGTTATTCCTTCTAAGGATTATGATAATCTTTTTGCTCATAAATCTTGTGTGATTGAATACAAAGGAGTGGTTTACCATTACTATTGTGGCGTAAATAACAATGATCAGCGTGGCATTGCCGTGGCTGTTTCAAAACCAATGGGAAGATCGGATGTTCATTTCCCTGTTCCTGAACCGACTGGAAAGAGAATCACTACTTCACTTAATAAAGATTGGTTTACTATTGCTGCCGGAGAAAATAGCAATACTTATGATGCATTCAATGTGACTTCCGATTGGAAGAAAGTAAATCTCCCTCATAACTGGGATGATTATGCGGGATACCGTCAGCTGGTACATGGTAATCGTCACGGTAATGCATGGTACAAGAAAGAATTCGATTTGCCAGCTTATGATGCTGATAAGAGAATGTTTATCCGTTTTGATGGGGTAGGCTCTTATGCCACAGTTTATGTAAACGGCAAAAATATGGGACGCCGTCCAAGTGGTCGCACAACTTTTACTCTTGATGTAACAGATGCCTTGAAACCGGGTGCAAAAAATACAATTGCCGTTAAGGCAGAGCACCCTTCAATGATTTCGGATATGCCTTGGGTTTGTGGTGGTTGTTCTTCTGAATATGGATTCTCGGAAGGTTCTCAGCCAATGGGAATCTATCGTCCGGTAACTCTCGAAGTTACAGATAAAGTTCGTATTGAACCATTCGGTGTTCATATATGGAATGATGAAAAAGCTAAGACTGTAAATATTGAAACTGAAATAAAGAATTACGGTAATACTGTTGAAACAGTAGAACTTGTAAGCAAACTTACCGATGAAAATTGGACTCAGGCATTTCGTTTATCAGAAAATGTAACTCTTCAACCGGGAGAAACAAAGGTGATAAAGCAGGTGAGCCCTGAAATTAAAGATGTTCATTTGTGGTCGGTTGAAGATCCGTATCTTTACTCATTAGCTTCAGTGGTAAAACGTGGAGGTAAGAGTACAGACGAGATGACTACTTCTTACGGTATCCGTACGGTAAGTTGGCCGGTACTTCGTAAAGATGGTGACAAGACATTCCGTTTGAATGGTAAATCGGTTTTCATTAATGGAGTTTGTGAATACGAACATCAGTTCGGACAATCTCATGCTTTCTCTAATGAACAGATAGCTTCTCGTGTAAAACAAATAAAAGCTGCTGGCTTTAATGCTTTCCGTGATGCTCACCAACCTCATAATTTGTCTTATCAGAATTACTGGGATGAGAATGGAATTATTTTCTGGCCTCAGTTCTCGGCACATATATGGTACGATTCTCCTGAATTCCGTAATAACTTTAAAGCATTACTTCGTCAGTGGATAAAGGAACGACGTAATTCTCCTTCTGTGGTGATGTGGGGATTACAGAATGAAAGCTCTTTGCCAAAGGAATTTGCAGAAGAGTGTGCAAACATTATTCGCGAGATGGATCCAACAGCCCGAAATCAAAGAATAGTAACCACTTGTAACGGTGGTGAAGGAACAGATTGGGATGTAGTTCAGAACTGGTCGGGTACGTATGGAGGATTTCCTGATAACTATAATAAAGAAATCAGCAATCAGTTGTTGAATGGTGAATATGGTGCATGGCGTTCTATTGATTTGCATACCGAGGGTGATTTTGATCAGAATGGTGTGTGGAGTGAAAACAGAATGTGTCAGTTGCTCGAAAAGAAAATTCGTTTGGCTGAGTCTGTGAAGGACAGTTGTTGCGGTCAGTTCCAATGGGTATTTAGTTCGCACGATAATCCGGGACGTAAACAACCGGATGAAGGTTATCGGGCAATTGATAAAGTAGGGCCATTTAATTATAAAGGCTTGGTTACTCCTTGGGAAGAACCGGTAGATGCTTACTATATGTACCGTGCAAACTATGTTCCTGCAAAGAAAGATCCAATGGTCTATATTGTGTCTCATACCTGGGCCGATCGTTTTGTGAAGAACAAAGGTCGTATCAATATTGATGTATTCAGTAATTGTGATTCAGTGAAACTATATAATGATGCAACCGATACTCTTTTAATGGGTAAGAAGGTTAATCATGGTGTAGGAACTCACTTTATGTGGGAGCATAGAGCTGTTCGTTACAATGTATTGCGTGCAGTAGGTTATTATGGCGGAAAACCGGTAAGTCAGGATGTAATTGTTTTGGATGGGCTGGAAAAAGCACCTCATTTTGATAAGCTATATACTAATGTTGCTCCTATTCTGAAAGGTGCAAGTGATTATAACTATATTTACCGTGTAAACTGTGGTGGTGATAAATATACAGATGAATACGGACAGGTTTGGAGTGCAGATGTGGCAAAAGGAACAAGCAAAGGCTGGGGATCTACTTCCTGGGCTGATGATTATAAAGGATTAAATCCTTATCTTGGCAGCCAGCGATTTACTTCAGACCCTATTGATGGAACAAAAGACTGGAGTCTTTTCGGACATTTCCGCTACGGACGTCATAAACTGGCTTATCACTTCCCGCTTCCTGATGGTGAGTATCGCGTTGAACTCTATTTCACAGAGCCATGGCACGGAACAGGTGGTAGTAAGGATTGTGAAGGACTTCGTATATTTGATGTTGCAGTTAATGATTCTACTTACATTAATGATATGGATATCTGGGCAGAATCAGGACACGATGTTGCTTATAAGAAAGTAGTGAATGCAACTATTAAAGGTGGCGAACTAAAGATTTCTTTCCCTGAAGTGAAAGCTGGTCAGGCAGTAATCTCTGCTATTGCAATTGCTTCACGCAATAAAGATATTCGTCCGGTTGAGGCTGCTCCGTCAAACGGTTGGTCTTGGGATAAAGTCGAATGTGTAGTTGCTACTCCGCCGGCCTCATTACCTGAAGGACAAGATTCGCGTGCCACTGTTACTTATCAGGCTGAAGATGCTTTGATAAAAGGAAAATCTGAAAAGAAACTTCACAAGAATCAGACAGGTGTTTGTTTCTTGAAAGGTAATTCAAACAGTATTGAATGGAACATTAATACAGGTATAGCCAATGTGTATGCCCTTCGATTTAGTTATATGAATATAACTTCGGCTCCAATCAAAGTACGTGTTCAACTCATTGCTGCCGATGGAAGAATCCTGAAGAATGATGAAATAACCTTTCCGGTTGCTGCAGAAAAATGGAAAACGTTGAGTACTACAACTGGTAGTTATATTAATGCCGGCCATTATAAAGTTCGCATCTCAGCCGATAATATGAATGGTTTATGGTTTAATGCACTGGATGTGCAATAATTAAACTTTTGTGTAAATGAAACAACAATTATTCGTTTTATTATTTGGTTTAAGCATCTTTTCACCGTTATCTGCACAAAACAATGACTGGGAAAACCAACATGTATTGCAGATTAACCGTGAACCGGCGCATGCTTCTTATGTTCCTTTCGGTAAGGAGAAGAATGACCGGATGCTTTCACTGGATGGTTTATGGAAGTTCAATTGGGTATCTACTCCTGAACAACGCCCCGTAAATTTCTTCGAAACTACTTTTGATGATTCAAAATGGGTGGACTTTCCGGTACCTGCCAATTGGGAAATGCATGGATACGGAACTCCAATCTATGTGAGTGCCGGATATCCGTTTAAGATAAATCCTCCGTTTGTAATGGGGGAACCAAAAGCAACTTATACAACTTATAAGGAACGTAACCCTGTTGGTTCTTATCGTCGCTCGTTTACTTTGCCTGCCGGATGGAATGGCAAAGAGGTGTTCCTTCACTTTGAAGGAGTGCAGAGTGCTTTTTATGTATGGGTTAACGGAAAGAAAGTAGGATATAGTGAAGGTAGTATGGAACCTTCCGAGTTTAATATTACCCCATATCTGAAACAAGGCGAGAATAAACTGGCGGTCGAGGTGTATCGTTATAGTGATGGAAGCTATCTGGAAGATCAGGACATGTGGCGCTTTGCCGGAATACAGCGTTCTGTCTATCTATATTCCACAGAGAATATCCGTATCCGCGACTTTGCCGTACGTACAATTCTGGATGCTGATTATAAGAATGCTTCTTTGCAGATAGAACCTAAACTGGCTGTTTACAATGGACAGAGAGGAGAGGGGTATACTATTCAGGCACAATTGTATGATGAAGCAGGAAATCCTGTATTGCCTTCTGTTCTTAAACAAGACGCGGTTCCGGTTTTGAACCTTGACAATAAAGCTGAAATAATGAACGACCGTAATCCTCAGCGAGGAGCAAGGAAGTTTGCATGGTTGGAAACAAAGGTGGTTAATCCGAAGAAGTGGACAGCGGAAACTCCGAATCTGTATACTCTGCAACTTACACTCAACAATGCCAATAATGAGGTGATAGAGCAGATTACTACCAAAATAGGATTCAGAAGTCTGGAGATAAAGAATGGACTATTTCTTGTGAATGGAAAACCTATACGTTTAAGAGGGGTAAATCGTCATGAACACGATCCGTACACAGGGAAAGTGATGAGCGAAGAACGCATGTTGCAGGATATACTTCTGATGAAGAAAGGTAATATCAATGCGGTGCGTACGTGTCATTATCCAAACAATCCACGTTGGTATGAGTTATGCGATCAGTATGGCATTTATGTAATGGACGAAGCCGATATTGAAGAACACGGACTTCGCGGAGCATTGGCCAGTGATCCGGAATGGACTACCGCTTTCCTTGATAGAGCAAGCCGCATGGCTATTCGTGACAAGAACCATCCGTCTGTAATATTCTGGTCAATGGGCAATGAAGCCGGTTACGGATTTAACTTTGCAGCAATCTCTGCATGGCTCAAAGATTATGATCCAACTCGTTTTATTCATTACGAAGGAGCGCAGGGAGTTGATAAAGACCCCGAAACAGTTGATGTAATCAGCCGTTTCTACCCAAGACTTCAGGAAGAATATCTTAATCCGAATATACCGGAAGGTGGAGATAAAGAGAGACCAGAGAATGCTCGTTGGGAACGTTTGCTGACTATTGCTCAGAAAACAAATGATAACCGTCCGGTGATGACCAGTGAGTACGCTCATGCTATGGGTAATGCACTTGGAAACTTCAAGGAATACTGGGATGAAATGTATAGTAATCCACGACTTCTGGGAGGTTTCATCTGGGAATGGTCCGATCAGGGAATCTTTAAGAAACGTGCTGATGGTAAAACAATGGTTGCCTTTGGTGGCGACTTTGGAGACGTACCCAATCTGAAGACTTTCTGTCTGAAAGGTATTGTTTCTTCCGACAGAGACATTACTCCAAAATATCTAGAAGTTAAGAAGGTGTATCAGCCTATTCATATAGAATGGCAGGATAGTTCTGCTTTGAAACTTAAAATAACCAACAGACAACATCATTCCGACTTGTCGGCTTACAGGATGTTATTCACAATTACAGCCAATGGCAAGGAAGTTGAACACTCAGAAGTAGTAGTTCCGGTTATTGAACCCGGAGAATCTGCTACTGTTCAGCTGAAAACAAAAAAAGCATTGCCTGCCAAAGGAGATGTTCGTCTTAAAGTAAGCTTTGTGCTGAAAAATGATTGCTCATGGGCTAAAGCTGGATACGAAGTGGCATGGGAACAACTTTGCATTCGTAATGGTTTTGCAGATAATACCGCTTTGTCTGCAACTGCTGCAAATAAGTCGGGTAACCTTCAGGCAACAGTAAATGGAGATGTGTTGCTAGTGAATGGAAAGAACTTTTCAATGCAATGGAATCTGAAAGAGGGTAGTCTGAACTCTTTGGTATATGGCAAACAGGAAATGTTTTCTAATCCGAAAGATATGGCTGCTCAACCAATATTCCAGGCTTTCCGCGCTCCAGTTGATAACGACAAGAGTTTTGGCAACTGGTTGGCAAAGGACTGGAAAAATGCAGGAATGGATGCTCCGAAATATACAGTGGAATCTGCCGATTGGAAGAAAAATGCTGATGGCAGTATTGTTGTTAATACCGCAATTCGGAGTTCATATGTAAAAGGGAATATTCTTTCACGTGCTCAGTTTACCATAAATAAAGATGGAAGCATTGATGTGGAATATCATTTCTTACCTCAGGGAGAACTTCCCGAATTGGCTCGTTTAGGTGTTGCTATGATTTTTAATAAAGAACTGGAACAGTTTGCATGGTATGGCTACGGTCCTCAGGAAAGTTATCCTGACAGGAAAAGCTCAGCTCAGGTTGGCTTGTGGCGCTCAACTGTATCCGAACAACTTTTTGATTATCCGGTTCCTCAGGAAAGTGGTAATAAAGAAGAGGTGCAGTTGCTAAGCTTGACAAATGCAAAAGGAAAGGGAATTTCGGTTACGGCCATGAAGAAACCATTCTCTACTTCTGCTTTGCATTATTCAGCACAGGATTTGGCACGCACAGCACATAGTTGTGATCTTGTACCTAGAAAGGATATAATCCTGTCTATTGATGCCCAACAATTAGGATTGGGGAACAGCAGTTGCGGTCCGGCTGTATTAAAGCGTTTTGCAATAGATAAAAAGGAACATACACTGTATTTCCGTATTGCTTCTGTAAACCATCAGTTGACTCCTGAAAAACTAGATAGATAAATAAATTAGATTCAGAATCAAGAGATTGATTCTGAATCTAATTAGATTATTTTACCATAACGCATTTGCGTCCAACAATATAAACTCCGCGATCAAGTCCATCCAAAGCATTTTTTCTTTGCACTTGTGAACGAAGTCTAACTCCTACCATTGAATAAACATCTACAAGTTCGTTACTGTTATCATTATCAACAACAGGGATGCCTACAGATGATTCGCCATCATTACTCAAATAAATATCCTTGATTTTTATTGGCGAACTACCTAACGACCAGAACCCGATAATATAAAGATGTGATGGATCACATTTTAGAGTTGGAGTTTGGCTTTTCGCTAAATCAGAAAGATCAATAGCCACCTTTAACTTGTCACCCATATCGTACATATAACAATCTGTCCAATAATTAGACGTATCAAACAAGCGGAAAGAAGCTCCACACGTTTGTTTCTCGGCCAATTCCACTACAAGATATTTGTAACTTGAAAGATTTAGCCCATTTGCATATTTCCAACCACCAAATCCATATTTTGATGTAGTAAGTGCTTTAGTTGCATCATCAAACGTGCCGGTTCCATAGATTGTAGAATTAAAAAGTTCACTTGTTAGTGGGAACGTTTTGACATTTACCTGAAATTGGCCACTTTGTATATTTCCTAATAAGTCCTGATAACTAAAATCGACCGTTGCAACGCCATCAGCTTTAGCTATTATTTGTCCGTTTACTATCGTGACAATATTAGAGGATGGGTTAGTATAAATAGCTTCATTCGTGATATCCTCTGTATGTCCGTCTAAATAATTAGCTGTAACTTTAAAGTCCTTCGAGGTACCAATCAACATATTATATGTATTCTGCTCCACTGATACACTGCTTATTGTCATTTGATTCTTGGTAAACCCTACAAAAGTATTATCATAAAAAGTATCTTCTGTAAATTGTCTTTCAGTACTGAACCAGTCAACATCAACATAACCGCCTGTCTGCGAGGTCGCATAATTAAAGATGGCAAATCTATTGCCTACAAAAACTGAAAGATTGTATTTCATGTCCAACTCATCCCCAAACTTATTATAGGTAACATTATCTGTACTGTAATAAAAACTGGCCTTACTTGTACTGTAATTGGTTATTGCTCTTAAATAGATGATCGAATCACATGTAATAGGTTGAGAGACATTATTTTTATTTCCGGTATTCATCATTACAAGCTTCTTTGTTCCTCCCGAAACAGTAATTCCTATATAAGCATAAGGATCCTGGAATACCGCCAGACCAGCCACATCACCCTCTTTCATATTTTGTATATCCATACGGATAGTTCCATAAGAATCAGTACTATTGGAATAGTATCCCAGGATTCGTTGTGTCAATGTATTACGGGCTTTTTGCAATGAATCAACCACATTTACCGTTTGCAAACGAAGAGAGCCTGCTTTTTCCATTAATGACCATTTAGAGTCATCAGGATTGTGGTTCCATTCCCATTGCATACCTAATTTATAATTACGGAAATTGTCATTAGTGGGCAATGCCTTTTTTATATAATCTTTTCCTACATTAGGTTTCTTATAAGTTGTAACGCCGCTACCGTTTACACCTATAATAGGCCAGTTATCAATCCAACTTACCGGTTGTAAACTTGGTAATCGTCCATAAGCTCCTTTATCGGCAAAAAGCATAGTCCACCATTCTCCGGTTTGCGTCTGTATTAAAGCTCCCTGATGAATGCGATCGCTATTAAAGACTTCTTTTTCATCATAGGGACCAAAAATAGAAGATGACCGAAAAGCAACCTGAGTAGCATAATATCCTCCTGTTGTAGCATAGATATAATAATTGCCATTGATTTTATACAGATGACTTCCTTCCGTAGCGGAATTATCTATACCCGACTGTATATTGCCAAATGTTATAGCCTGATCACGTATTACTTTAAAGTCTGAATCAAGTTCGGCTATGTGCAATTTGTTAATACCATATACAATATAAATTCTGTCATCGTCATCAAAGAAAAGACCTGCATCATAGAATGAAGTCGGCAATTTCTTCATGGTCCAGGGGCCTTCCGGGTTAGTAGCTGTCAGCAAAGAACTTCCTTCGTCCAGCGTATTGAAATGAAGATAATAAGTGCCTTTATGGTATTTGAGGCTGCTTGCCCATTGTCCGTGACTGTAACGGTTACAACCATCCAGGTTATAACAGGCAGACGATTCAATTTTCTCTAATGGATTACTGCAATATTCCCAGTTTACTAAATCATACGATTTTAATATCGTAGTACCGGGGAAGTTATGCATAGTAGTAGTCGACATATAATAAACATCACCCACTCTTATAACATCAGGATCAGGAAAGTCACCAAAAATAACAGGATTAGTAAATGTTCCGTCGTTATTGTCGCTATTTGAACTATACGCAAAGTCCTGCCTTGGATATTCTTTTTTCGCATATTCCTGATACCAATGAAATGTTGGCCAGGGGCATGCTTCCGGATCGTTCAGAAAGACCAGGTTATTGGCTGTGGCTACATTTGTGACATCAAATTTAGCCATCAGGTGGGGCCATGTGAAAATAAGCCAACTCACGTTACCGGCATCGTCCGTAATCTTTTTGAAATTGGCACCGAAACCGTCTCCACCTGCTGTGCCGGTAATGTCTTTACCCCAAGAAGCATTATATTTTTCCGGAGCCCAGTCCATTTCAGTAACAACTATCGGAGCAAAATCGGCTACAGGTTTCACCTGAGCATCCCATCCTTTCTGGAAGTTTGCATATCCTTGTCCACTGTTAAACCAACCCGGATAAACATGTACTGCATAACCAATGTTCTCTCCTTTTATAGGATTGACAGCGAATCCCTGATACAATGACTGATATCCTAAACCCGGTACCCAAAGAATATTGTCTGCATTGGCCCGTATAGCATCAACAATAGTTTGAAAATATGTTTTCAGCTTATCAAAATGCCCTTGCGAACCTGCACCATAAGTTCCGTCGGGGCCGAGTATGTTTACAGGTTCATTTGCCAGTTCAAACATAATATTGGGGTTGTTTTTCAATTTAGGATGTTGAGACACATATCCCCACACCTTTATAAGATATTGATTATATGCATCACCTACGGCTATTTTTTCAGGACAAACGCCGGGAGGACGCATAATGACATAGAGCCCTTTCGATATGGCGTATTCAGCCATTGGGATAAATACATTATCAAGTGCAGCTTTAAATCGGTCAAAGTTGAAAGCTGAGATATCATTTTCACCTGTAACAGATACACCAGGAGTATTTGACCAGTATGGGTCCATGTGCATACGAATGAAATTTGCTTTCCAACCAGCAGCCATAATGCCATCAATAAGTCCCTTGTTATAGTTCAGACATCCATTGACATCATAATTGGTCCAGTATTTTCCCTGCTCATTAAACCACGGCGAATATGTTTGAGCAAAACCATGTAAATTTACAATATTACCATGGGTGTCTTTTAAATAACGTCCATCAACATGCAATCGGGGCATTGGTTCGCCTATCCATGCTTTTGCATTTGAAGCGATAATTAGAATAAAAAAAGTAACAGCTAATTTTTTAATGATGTTTTTCATGTTAGTATTTGATTTGTCACAAATATAGATTGTAATTACTTGCAGTTTACATTATTATGTTACACGTGTCTTTTTCTATAATACATCTGTTAATCATCTGTTACAAAAATCTGCAGTTGCGTTACAATAACAAAAATAATCAATTCAAGTTTTGCAAGTTTAACTTGCAAGTTTTAAGTATTCTCAGCACTTCAGCAGTCTGTTATGAAACGTGTTGGTGTTTCACTAAATGAAATATAGGGTGCAGCATTGAATTTGTTTTTTACAAAAGTATCTAGCAGTCTAGCGGTATGCTTCTAATTGGTTGATATTTAGTGTTATATAGCCGCTAGACTTGTCTTGTAAAGTCTAGCGGTAGTCTAGCAGTCTAGCGCTTTTGATCTATATGAATACATTTTTTTTCTTTGCTTAGTTGTATATATTGCTTAAAATTAGTGATTTAAGTTTTGGTTGTTATTAATATTAGCACTTTTGGAAAGCCGCTAGACTGCTAGATTACTGCTAGACTTCTGATAAGAAGTCT